>ERZ842401.405-NODE-405-length-61897-cov-6.345202_pt1 | contig 61897 bp, 57 predicted proteins | sample MGYA00521270_ERZ842401 | MGnify/ENA primary metagenome ERZ842401 (study PRJEB31892, sample SAMEA3878208) | bioreactor metagenome | biome: Moose rumen | place: Sweden | collected 2011-10 | study: EMG produced TPA metagenomics assembly of the PRJEB12797 data set...
GATACTACTAATATGATAAGTATAAGTTTTATATTATCTTTATCTATTATCATATATTTCACCTATATTAATTTTACTTTAATTAGTCTTATATTTCGATAAACCAAGTATTTACATTTATCATATTTTTACAAACTTATTCTTTATAACTTTTCTTTTCATGGGATTCTCCTATTACTTTTAGTGATGCTGGTTTGATTAGTGACTTACCAAACTTATTATTTATATTATCTATTGTTTTTTGAATACTATCATCATTATCATTAATATTTTCATTTTCATCGAATAATGATACTTGTTCATTTCTATTATTCATTAAGTTAGCTAAACGTACTCCAATTAATCTAATTTCATCGCCTTTATAATTGTTATCAAATACTTGGTATGCTTTTCTTAATATTTCTTTGGTATTATTAGTAGCATTTTCTAAAGTAATTTGAGCACTATAACTAGAGAAATTACTATTCTTAAAAGTGATACCAATTGTTTTAGCATACATCTCTTTACTTCTTAATTCTCTAGTTAATTCTTCTACTTGTCTAAAAATTATTTCTTTTAATTTTTTTTCATCAGTATAATTGTATGGTAATGTTTCACTAATACTAATACTTGGATTTTTAGTTTCATGTATTTCTACTTTAGAATTATCTATTCCTCTCGATGCATTGTATAAATATTTTCCCTGGGATTTAAAATGCCTTTCTAAAAACTTTTCATCTAATTTAGCTAAATCTCCAATAGTATGAACATTTAGCTTATATAATTCATTAGTAGTACTTTTACCACACATGTATAAATCTTTTACATCTAGTGGCCATAACTTAGTTTCTATTTCATCCATAAAAAGTGTATGTACCTTATCAGGCTTTTCAAAATCGCTTGCCATTTTAGCACATAATTTATTATTAGCTATACCTATATTTACTGTATAACCAAATTTATTTTTTATTTCCTCTTTAATATGATAAGCTAATTGTATAAGATCTTTATAAATATATTTCATACCAGTCATATCTAAAAAACATTCATCAACTGATATTTGTTCTTGAAGTGGAGAAAATTTACTTAAATATTCCATCAATTCTTTTGATTTTTTATAGTACCAATTATAATTTGGGGGATAGATTTCTAAATTTTTACATTTTTTTCGAGCTGAATATAATGTTTCTGCAGTAACAATGCCATATTTTTTTGCGATTGGTGACTTAGCTAAAACTATTCCTCTTCTAGTTTTTTCATCTCCACCAATAACTGCTGGTATTTTTCTAATATCTTTGTTAAACCCCTTATCTAACAAGAAAATTGCAGTCCAAGATAGGAAGGCATTGTTAACATCTATATGAAATATTATTCTACTTTTCATATAACCACCTGTATACATTATAGAACATTTTTTCGATAATTTCAACTATTATATAAGTGTTAAATAAAATTGCGTAATTCATTAGTTTACATATATTTTTATTTTTTTAGTTCATAATAGTATTAAGTCTTGTAGGAGGAGAAGTTGTATGAATAAATATGAGATCAATATTTATGAACAGATAGCAAAAAACATCAAAAAGTATCGAATTCTTGCTGGTATATCTCAAGCCGAATTAGCTGAAAGAATTGGCGTTTCCCATGAATTCATCAGACGCAATGAATCAAAAAAAGGTAGAAAGTCTTTTTCCGTAGACACTTTATGGAAAGTTTCTGTAGCCTTAAATGTGAATCCAGGGTTACTTTTTGAACTTGATATAAATAAATAACAAAAAAACACATTTATGTGCTTTTTTTGTGTCCTACATTTTATTATCATTTAAACAAAATGTTGCATATACAGGGATATATCTAATATCCTTTTTTGTTGAAAAGTTATTTTCAGTTATACGATAAGCTTGTAATACAGTAAACTTCTTCATAAATACTGCCAAAGATTTAGCTTTAGAATTTGTCTTTGTAGTTAACTCGATAGGAATAATTTGTCCCATTCTATTTTGAATGACAAAATTAACTTCTGCTTTTCCTTCTGATTGATAATAATAAATTGAATAATCACTTTCAGCTAAAGTTTTAGCAATATGATTTTCATATAAAGTTTCTTTAATATTTTCATCTGTTAAGAATTCTTTTCTTGTTAAATGTAGCATTGAATATAATAATCCATCATCAGGCATATATAATTTAAAACTATCAAGATCTTTGCAACTACTTAACGGTGATTTTATATCCTTTACTTTATTACTTCTATATACTAATTGATTATTAACTAAATATTTTATGCAGCTTTCATATTCTTTAGCTCTTCTTCCAGTACCTAATAACCCATACTGAAATTTTTTGTTGTCCTTCTTTAATTGTTCTGGTATAGAATCGATTACTTCTAGTCCTCTAGGAATATCTATTAATACTTTATTTAAAGCTACTTCCTTTTTATAAACATCTAATAATTTTTGCTTAATAGTATCTAATTCAATACTATTTTTACCATCAATACTTGCTTTAACAACTTCTGGTAATCCACCGGTTTCCAAATAATCATGAAATAAATCTAAAGCAACTTTATGGAATGAACAAGTTTTTCTCTTATCAAATGAATTACGAATCATTTTAGCTAAGCTTTTTTCTTTTCTAGCCCATAAGTATTCTTCAAAATCCATTTCATTCATACCCTTAAACTGTAACTCTTCACTTTTAAACTCGGATAACTTTTCTTTTTTAGAAGTAATAGCTATTACATGATATTTGCTATGTTCATTAGCAAAAGCCTTTAAAACTCTCACTACCTCAATATCAACAACGTTATCAAAAATAATTAATGTATCATCCTTTAAAATAGTTTCTCCTGATATAAGAGCTAAATTAATAATTATTTTATCAACAGTACGTTCCTTCTTAAATAAATCTAAAAGTTTCTTATTATTTTCAGTATTAAAATAAGCAATATTTTTATATTCTTTTTTTCCAAAGTCTAATACTGAATAAGTCTTACCTATTTGTTTAGCTCCATATATCATTAAGGGCTTTCTATTAGTATCTTTTTTCCATTTTTGATAAAGTTCTTCTATTTTACGTTCCATTAATTGTAGCCTCCCCACATATTTTCTAAATTAAGTATACTTTTTTATTGATTTTTTGTCAATAAAAAAAGGCTTAAAGCCTTTAATTTGTTAATAACGGTTTAGTAAACTCTAATCTTAATTTATCTGCAATGGTGACTATAAACTCTGAATTAGTTGGTTTTGCTTTATCAATATCTACACTATGTCCAAAGATATCCTCCATTAGTTCCCAATTACCTCTATTCCAACTAACCTCAATCGCATGTCTTATTGCTCGTTCAACACGTGATACTGTTGAATCATATTTATCGGCTATCTCTGGATATAATTCTTTAGTAATTCCACCAATTATTTCAGGATTCTTATAAACTAATGAAATTCCTTCTCTTATATATTGATAACCTTTTATATGTGAAGGCACCCCTAATTCATGTAATGTCTTAGTAATTGATATTTGTAAATTATTATTAAATAAGTCTAATGATTTTGCTTTATGAATCTTTTCATTAGTTACCTCAATAATTTTAGCCTCTAAATCTGGTAAATCAAATGGCTTCAACATAAAGTAACTAGCTCCATATTCTGATACTTTCTGAATTGTATGTTGTGTATTATATGATGTTAGAACTATTACTTTCTTATCAATCCCTGCTTTATGAAGGTGTTCAAGAACAGCAATTCCATCTTTTTTAGGCATAATTAAATCTAAAAGAATGATATCAAAACTATCTTTATTTTCATCAATAAGCTTTATTCCTTCTTTTCCATCATTAGCTGATAGTACTACCTCTATTTTTTTGTTACTACTAAAATAATCTTTGATCATAGATACTAAGTTCTCATTATCATCTATAATCAATACTCTTGTTTTTTCCATGTTTTCTCCTCTCATCTTACCACGCATTATAATTATATAATAGTACTAGTAAAATTTAAAGAGAAAAGAAAGACAAGTTTTGTCGAACTTGTCAAATTTACTAACTTAATTTATCTAAAAATACTTTAAGACTATCTGGTTTTAGACTTAATCCACCTAATAAATAACCATCTATTTCTTTTATTTTCTTTAATTCATCAATATTTTCTTCATTAGCACTTCCTCCATATAATACTCTATTATTAGGAAGTTTATTCTTTATAAAAGTTATTACTTCTCTTATCTCTTCATTAGTAGGTATTTCACCTGTTCCAATTGACCAAACTGGTTCGTAAGCGATAATTACATTACTTCTTTCATTTTCAGCTAAATAGTTTACTACAGATGCTAATTGATTTCCTAAAACAGCTTTTGTTGAATCTTTTTCTCTATCAATTTTTCTTTCTCCTATGCAAAGGATTGGAGTCATACCATTTTGAAGTAATTTCTTTATTTTATTATAAATTTCTTCTTCTGTCTCAAAACTTCTTCTTTCACTGTGTCCAACTATAGCATATTTAACATTTATAGAACTTAGCTGTTTAGCAGATATTTCACCAGTATGGGCACCATCATCATATGGTGATACATTTTGTGAACCTAGTAACACTCTTGTTTCTTCAGTTAGATTAATAAAAGTTGGACATAGAATAAGCTTACCTCTAAAATCAATTTCCTCTATTTTTTTTAAATATTCTCTATACGCTTCTCTAGTCAAATTACTTTTATTATTAAGTGCTACTATCATTTTAACCTCTCCTTTATATTCCTAGCTATTTTAGAAACTATTCCAAATCTATTCTCTTCTTCTTTTTCTTTAATTGCTCTCTGATAAACAGCTAATACTTTATCAGCATAGAACTTTGAACTATAGCTCTCTGCTTGAATTCTAGCTTGTCTATCAAGATACTCTAATTCATTAGAATCATTATATAATCTAAGAATTATTTTTTCATATTCTTCTTGTGTTTTAAATAAAAGTCCATTTAATTCATCAGTAATCATGCTTTCAAAAGCTTCATCTTTCATACAAATGGGTACTACATTAGATGCCATAGCTTCAATTACAGTTAATCCTTGAGTTTCTGTTTTTGATGCCGTTGCGAATACATCAGATACTTGATAATAATATGGCATCTCATCCCATGATGCTTTTCCTGTAAAGATAATATTATCCTCTAACTTTAAATCATTAGTTAAATGCTCATATTTTTCTTTATCTGGTCCATCTCCAACAATAATTAATTTAATATTAGGATGTTCCTTTGTTAGATTCTTTTGGGCATTTATTAAGAATTCAACATTCTTTTCTTCTCCAAGTCTTCCAACAAATAGAATAATAAAATCTTTCTTACTTATATTTAAAGTCTTTCTTAACATTAATAACTCTTTTAAATTAATATTTTCTTTAAAGAATCTTTCTACTTCAATTCCTGTTGGAATAATATTAATGTTTTTCTCAACTTTATATTTTTCTTTAAACAGTTTATATGTCTTAGTAGTTGGAACAATTAATTCAGTAGCTGTTTTATCACAATAGAATTTAGTTAAGTACTCTACTAGTTTTTTACTTGATTTTTCAAAATATCCCTTAGTTATATAATAAATATAATCTTCATACATTGTGTGATAAGTATGAACTAATGGAATATTATATTGTTTAGCAATTAATCTTGCAAAAGTACCAATAGCGAATTCTGTTTGTGAATGAATAACATCTAATTTCCAACTTTTAATTTTATTAACAGCTGCGATAGGATAAATACTAGTTAGTCTGGAATCATAAATACCTGTGGGTATTCCTGGTATTTTAAGAATTTTTTCTTCTTCATTATATTCATACTTAAAACTCTCTAGATTGGCAGTTACTACATATACTTCATGTCCTTGTTTTTCTAAAGCTTTTTTTAACATTACTTCACTAGTTACTAAACCACTAATATATGGTTCATAAGTCTCTGAAAAAATTCCTATTCTCATTTTTTCACCTTCTTCTCCAAACTAAATAAAAGTCCTCCAATAATTATTCCCAAATAATATGTTATAAATCTCCAAACAATTAAAACTGCAAAAGTAGTTTTAACATCAAGAAAATTCCCATAGAATTGGGTAAAACCATATTCTATTCCACCACTAGCTCCAGGTATTGGTACAAAAGCCCCAATTACATAAACATAAGCAGCTGCGGTAATAGTATCAACTACTGTTAGACTTGTGAAGTCTCCCATACCATATAGAACAAGTAATGGTACTATATACAAGCATAATAAACTAGCTATGTTTAATGATATTCCAACAATAGTTAAATACTTTCTCTTTTTTAACTCTTGAAATCCTTCATAATAATCATCAAACTTCTTATGAATTTCTTTTTCATTACATTTGACTTTAAAAAACTTTAAAGATTTAATTACTAAATCACTTATTTTAGTAGTTACTCCCTTAGATGAAGATATTAAAAGTAATACTACGGCAACAATAATATTAATAATAAAACCTAACAATACTAAATGTTGAAGTAATTTTACCTTTGGAAACAAATGAAAAGTAAAATTATAAATAACTGCAAAAGTACCACAAATAACCAAAGCTATTTGATAAAAAATAAAGCTTTGAATAGTTTGATTAGTCGCTTTAGCTACTGGAATATTATGCTCAGTATTCATATATATTTCCATTGGTTGTCCACCTGTTGAAAAAGGTGTTACTCCATTAAAGAAATGAGCAATCATATTATGTTTAATAGCTTCTTTTAAATCAATTTTATCCTTATCATTAATAATTAAATAATTAGCAAAACCTTTGATTGATACTGATAAGAAATAAAATATTAAAGCAATTATAATATATTTAATATTGACACTATATAATACTTTTACAATACCGTTAAAGTCATCTTTTAAAACTACATATAAAACAATGATTGTAATTAAAAGCAAAAAAATTGTATTCTTCTTAATATTGTTTAATATTTTCATTATATCTTCCTTTGTATATCGATTTTTTGATCTTTTTCTTTAAGAAAAATAATATTTCCAGCTTCCTCCCCTATAAACTCAAATCCTAAGTCTTGTAATTTTTTACTATTATTTTTATCATTAACATTTACTTTTATAAATATTTCTTCAAAGTTTAAATCATTTTGAGCATACATAGTAATTAAAGGAATACTACCCTTATAATTTATTCCTGACTCAGGGAATGTTACTTGGCATAATTTAAGGTCTTTTTCCCCTCTTATATAACAATAATCTACTAATTTAGAATTATCTTCAATTAATAATATTTCTTCTACTTCATTAGCTTTTCTTTTAATAGCTAAGTATTCTTCTTTGGAAAAGCTATTTCTAATATTTAGTAATTCATTACAGAAATAAGTTTCAAAATCACTATTATTAATAATCCCTTCAATTATTTTTAAATGTTCAATATTATAAGGATCTAATGGAAATATTTTTTTTATACTCAAACCGATCACCTACTTAAATATTTATTTTATAGATTCAATACCTGGTAGTTTTTTACCTTCTAAGTATTCTAAAGTAGCTCCTCCACCAGTAGAAGCATGATAAACTTTATCCTTATAACCAGAAGTTGCAGCTGCAGCTACTATATCTCCTCCACCTAATAAAGTTTTTATATTATTTTCAGAAATGAACTTTAATAATTCATTAGTATTTTTCTTATATTTTTCAAATTCATACACACCTAATGGTCCATTCCAAATAACAATAGCTGCATCTTTTAAAATACTTTCAAATAGTTTTTCAGTTTGTTCTCCAATATCAAGTCCCATCTCATCACTATTAATATTATTAATTTCTTTCAAACGATATTCCTCATCATTTGTATATTCATTAGTTACAGCACAATCGATTGGTAAAACTAATTTATCTCCATGTTCTTTTAGCATTTTAGTACAGAAATCAATACTTTCTTCATCAAGTAAAGATTTACCTATCTCTAAACCTTTTGCCTTTAAGAAAGTAAAAGCCATTCCTCCACCAATTAAAATCTTATCTGCTTTAGTAACTAAGTTTTCAATAACACCAACTTTATCAGTAACTTTAGCTCCTCCTAAGACAACAATAAATGGATGTTCTGGATTATCTAAAATACTAAGTGCATTTAATTCTTTTTCAATTAAGAAACCAAAAGCAGATGGTAAATTACTGGCAATTCCTACATTAGAAGCATGAGCTCTATGTACTGTTCCAAAAGCATCATTAATAAATACTTCTCCTAGACTAGCCCAATATTTACCAAGTTCAGGATCATTACTACTTTCTTTCTTACCATCTAAATCTTCATATCTAGTATTTTGAATTAATAAGACATCTCCAGATTCTAAACTATTTACTAATTCTTCTAACTCTTCACCACGAGTTTTTTCACTGAATAAAATATCTTTTTCTAATAATTCAGCTAGTCTATCAGCTACTGGAGCTAAATTGTTTTTTTCTAAATCAGCTTCTTCTTTTATTCTTCCTAAATGTGACATTAAAATAACTTTGCAATCATTATCTAAGCAATACTTAATAGTAGGAAGAGCTTCTACTATTCTAGTATCATCTACTATTTTACCTTCCTTGATTGGTACATTAAAATCACATCTAATTATTACTTTTTTATTCTTTATATCTATATCTTTTACTGTTTTCATTTTCTATTCTCCTAACAATAAAATTATACCATTTTTTTAGATTAAAAAAAAGAATATTAACTCTTTTCTTATAAATAGCTTATTTTACAATTTTTTGTTTTTATATTATAATTATTTTGGTGATTACATGAAAATAGTTGAATTAAGGGATATTTCTAATGAAATGCTTAGTAATTTTGTAGATAAATTAGGGTTAGATGGAAAAGCCTATGTAGAATCTACTAAATGTCCTATGATATTTGGTGATTTAGGGGTTCCTGGTAAATTTTATACTGCCGGTGATATGGCATTAAAAAGATTTTTAGAGTCAGAAAAACTACCACAAGATCAAAAAGATTATATTTTAGAAGAAGGTTTGATAGTAATTGATAGTGATTATAAAGATATGCCTATCGATGCAGACATAATTACTACTTGTATTCATGAAAAATTACATGCTAATAGAATGCTTTTAGCTCATATGGTAGAAAGTTCCAATGATGAAATTAATCCAATGTTTTATGATAAAGGAAGATTTGTAGAAAACAATACAGAATTAACAGATAAGTTCATTGATCCTAATCAAGATATTCTACTAGGCTCAATTGATACTTCAAAAAAGAATGTTGAACACTATCAAAACTTAAGTGATGATGAAAAGGATGATTTATACTTTGCCAATGATAATTATGATAATAAACTACAGCAACAATATCATATTGATGAAGCATTAGTTGAATTAATGGCTTTGGTTGCTTATCAGCTATCTTCTAATAAGTTTAATAATATTATGGATATAGTTAAAGATATAAATGAACACTATGATGCTGATGATATTCATAGTATGACTAATATCATTTTAAGACATAATGATTTGGAGTTATTTAAATGGATGATTGATCCCTTAACTTATCAAAATGGTGATATTCATTATAATTTTTTTGCTCATTACATAACTAATGAAGATCAAAATGATGTAACTTTGCTATTTGAAAGTGATGATATAATGGTAGATGATGACGAATTAGATAAAATTGCCATGGAAGAAGCTCAAAAAATACGATAAAAAACAAATAAGTTTAACTTATTTGTTTTCTTTTTACTTACTCATTAAATATTTAGCAGTTCTAACCATCTGTGCAGTATAACTCATTTCATTATCGTACCAAGATACTACTTTTACTAATTGTTTACCATCTACTTCTAAAACATTAGTAGATAATCCATCAACTAGAGAACCACAACGTCTTCCGATTACATCTGAAGATACAATTGGATCCATTGTAAATTCTAGTGTTTCATTAACATGCATCTTTAATACTTCATTGATTTCTTCTGCGGTTGTATTCTTTCCTAACTCTAGAGTTAAGTCTACTACTGATCCAGTTGGTACTGGTACACGCATTGCTGTTCCATCTAACTTACCAGCTAAGTTTGGACAAACAAGACCAATTGCTGAAGCTGCACCAGTTGATGCAGGAACAATATTAGCGGCACAAGCACGTCCACGACGAGCCATGTGTCCTTTTTTATGAGCTATATCAAGTGATGCTTGATCATTTGTATAAGCATGAACAGTAGTCATATAACCTTTAACAATACCAAATTCTTTATCAAGTACATCTACTACAGGAGCTAAACAGTTAGTTGTACATGAAGCTGCAGAAATGATTTTTTCATCTCCTGTTAAAATTTCATGATTAACATTATAAACTACTGTTTTTAAGTCTCCCTTAGCAGGTGCTGAAATAATAACATGTTTAGCTCCAGCATCAATATGAGCCTGAGCTTTTTCATCAGATGTGAATAATCCAGTACACTCAAATACTACATCAATATCTAAGTCTCCCCAAGGAAGTGCATTAGGTTCTTTTTCAGCATATACTCTGATTTTTCTATTACCAACAATGATATTTTCATCATCATTACTTATTTCATCAATACGATAGTTTCTATGATTAGTATCATATTTTAATAAATAAGCTAGTTGAGCAGCATCTGTTAAATCATTAATAGCTACTACTTCAAAATCAGGATTTTCCTCCATTAATCTAAAACATAATCTTCCGATTCTTCCGAATCCATTAATTGCTACTTTAATCATATAAGCCTCCTTATTTTCATTATATAGTTTTATCCTTTTTCTTTCAATAATTCAACTTATTTTTGACAATTTAAATTGTAAACAAAAATATCCACATATTTTGTGGATATTTTTAACTTGCAACAAATTCGTAATTATTATCGGCAAGTATTGGTTTGTATTCTACAGTTACTTTAGAAGCACTCTTTGGAACTTCACAATATACTGGCACTGATGATGTCTTTCCTGCTGAAATTGTTCCTCCACTGTCTAATCCAGAATCCTCTGTGCTATAGAATTGTTGCTTCTTCTCACCGTCTGCATAACAGTTAAAATCTGTATAACCAAATGATACGTCATCATCACCTATATTTTCAGCAATAAATTTGAATTCAACAACTTTATTTCCATCTTTAATACTTGCATACTTGCTGTAATTAGTAAAGTTTAAATTACTAGATTCAAATTTAATCTTTATATGCTTACTTTTAAATGTTTCACCAACAGCAAATGTTTTTTTGCCTGATTGATCATCGTATCCTCCAAATGTTTCTTTAGCTGCTTCATCAACTGCATTTGCACAACTACTCATACAACCTACAATACACACTATAACTATTACTACAATAATTAATGCTTTAACAATACCAGGCATTCCTAATTTACCACCACATTTAGGGCATCTCTTAGCGTCTTTTGCAATTTCCTCCTTACAATGTTTACAAGTCTTTGTTTTCTTTTCCATTTTCGATTCTCCTTTCTATTTACATCATACTACAATATATCAGAAAATTCTAGTATATTTTTCTAATATATTTTTTAATAAAGGGAAATACTAAAATAGAAATAGGTGAGAAGTATGAAATTTGTTCCTAAAAAGACACAAAAAAAAGAATCTTCTGTTTATAAATCACTTTATATAAAAGAAGATTTGGCAAAAAAAGTAGAAGAAATTGCTAAAGACAATGAAACATCTTTCAATAATGTAATTATTAGTATGATTGAAGCATGTTTATTAGAAGATGAAGATGAAAAAAACCACAATTAGTGGTTTTTTATTGTTCTAGGCAAGCATTTATCAACATTTGAACGCTTAACAAATCATTTTCACTGGCCTTTTCAATAAATCTTACATTTCTTGATAGAAAATCAACACTTCTGATATGTTCACACAAAACTGCTCCCTTAATTTTCTTTGTATCTTCTAACGTATAATGAGTGGGAAAATCTTTGATATTGCTTGTAATAGGGCATACCATGATCATACCAGTATGATCATTAAAAACATTAATACTAACAACTATAGCAGGTCTCTTTCCTTTCTGCTCATGACCAACAGTGGGATTAAAGTCAATAAAAATTATGTCACCTTGCTTTGGAATGTATTTTTTTACCATATTTCTTCCCCTACAGGTTCATCCCACACAAATTCTTTAGCTTGGTTTTCTCCTTTATAATTTGCAAACCTATCAGCAAGTGATATTTTCTGTTTTTTTGATTTTGATATAATTATTTTATCATCTTCTTGCTCTATCAACAATTTATCAGTTGTTTTAATACCCATAGATTTTAAGAAAACACTTGGAATCCTAATTCCATAGGAATTTCCCCATTTTTGCAATTTTAATTCCATTAAATCACCTCAATATAAGTATATACATTGTATATACTTATGTCAAATAAAAATATCCACAATTTTGTGGATACTTTTTAATCTACATCAAAATAACTTCCTCCGATAAATTCTCTTATCACAGCATCTTCTGGAATAGCGTCAGAAGGGATTGGTAAGAATACTCTTAAGAAATCTATTAATCTTTTAGCTTCTTCGTAATATGGAGAGTCTGTTTCTACTGAATATAGAAGTGGCTCAACATAAGTCTTTAAGACACCTATCTCATAGAAAGCAGCTGAGTTAATAGTTACATCTGCCTCATCTTGGAATGGGAAGATGTATTTTTCTTCTCCACCTCTTACGTTTTGCCAACTAGCTAAAGTAGTGTCAACACTATGGCCACGAGTTCTATTATCTCTAATAATTCTTCTTAACAATCTATTATCTGTAGTAGAAATACGATTATGATCATCGACATTTACTTCTGTTAATGGAGAGATATAAATCTTATATTTCTTATTTCTTGGTATATTTGTAAGTATCTTAGTATCTAGAGCATGGATACCTTCAATTACTAAGATATCATCATCACCTAATTGCATCTTCTTATTATACTCTTTCTTACCAAAAGTAAAATTAAATGACGGAATCAATACTTCTTCACCTTTTAGTAATTGAGCCATTTGCTTATCAAATAATTTTAAATCAACAGCTTCTAAACATTCAAAGTCATATGAACCATCTGGATTTTTAGGATTATCTTCTCTTTCTACAAAATAATCATCCATGCTTATTACTTGAGGTGTTAAACCAAATAAATTAAAGTACATGCATAATTTCTTTGAAGTAGTTGTTTTACCAGATGAAGATGGTCCAGCAATTAAAACAATTTTTATATCTTTTTTATCGCTTACTTCTCGAGCTACTGAAATAATTCTATGATCATAAATAGTAGAATCTATTTTTATCATATCGCTTACTCGACCATTTGATACGATTCTATTTAAATCTACTGAAGTAGATATATTTAACTTTTTACCCCAGTCACGATATTGTTTAAATACTTCAAACATCATTGGATGATGTTCATACTTCTTTATTTTATCTTGAATAAATACTGTTGGGAATCTTAAGATAAATCCATTATCTTTAATATAAGTTAAATCAAAATCCTTTACTAATCCTGTTGAGATAGGCATCAAATTATAAAAATAATTATATAAATTACCTAGACGATATAAAGTAACATATTTGTTTGTATTATAACGCATTACTCCTGCTTTAGAAGTATCTCCAACATCTTCAAAATATTTCTTTGCTTCCATACGATCAATATTCATTTTCATGATTGGTTTATCTTCAGCAATTATTTCTTGCATTTTTTTCTTAATTTCTTTTACTTTTTCTTCATTTAACTTAAATGTTGATTCAATATAAACCCCTTTATCTAAGGAATGTTCTACAACGATATTAGCAGTCTTTCCATATAGTTTTTTTACTGCATAAACCATAACATATACTAATCCGTTAATATGAGTATTGCTTCCTTCTTTAGATGTCAAGTCAAGGAATTCAACTTCACATGATTCTTGAAGTGTGTTTGATAACTCTTTTAATCTATTTCCAATTTTAGCTAAAATAATAGGATATTTGAAGTCATCTTTAAAATCCTTAGCTATTTCAAATAAACTAATTCCTGTATTATACTTATATTTTTTCTTATTAATTACTACTTCTATGGTTTCTATCATACAATCACCCTTTTATCATAATAAGTATAACATACTTTAATATATAATTATATTAATATTTTTGGTACTTTACACTAAAAAAACTATTCATTTGAATAGTCTTTTTGTTTATTAAATCTTTCAGCTAAGTCTTTAATCTTTTTTAACCTATGATTTAGTCCAGATTTAGTAATTGGTTTACCTGTTTCTAATGAGATAATCTCAGCTAATTCTTTTAGTGAAGCTTCTGGATATTTCTTTCGATATTCCAAAGTTTCTTTTACTTTATCGTCTAATAACATAACACCATCATTAGCTTCTATTACCCCGATATCCTTTAATTGTTCAGTAGCTGTCTGAATAGCTTTATCAATATTAGCTTGTTCCATATTATTAAGTCTATTAGTCTTATTTTTTTGATCACGATATACTCTTACATCTTCAAAATACATTACAGCTCTATTAGCACCTAATATTTTAATAAAATCACTAATCTTTTCAGCTTCCTTTATATAAATCATATAGCCTTTTTCTCTACTTAATATTTTGGCATTTAATTCAAAAATATTTAATAGTTTCTGAACAAAGACTGCTTCTCTAGATTTACTAATTAATAACTCCATGTGATATCTAGAAGTTTTAGGATCATTAATACTTCCTACTCCAGCAAATACTCCTCGTAAATAGGCTCTAATTTCTTCATTTCCACCAACTATATAGTCAGGGACATTACTTAAATATTTATTATTACTATCCCAAATACCTAGTTTTTCTAATACTTTTTCCAGATTATTTTCAATAGTTACTTGGTATAAATCATTTTTACTAAAATTTAAATTTTCTATTATCTCTACTTTAGGATTTATATTAAATACATCCTTTATTGAATCTACTAAGTGATCAACTACTGCTTTATTTTCAGTAGTCATTGTTACTTTTTTATTTGTAATAACACCATTATTTCTGATATAACCAGATAATTCAGCAATAAGTTCTGAATTACTACTTTTATTCTTTACTATTTCTTCTTTTATTGAAACTGTATAAGACATTATTTCCTCATTAAATATGAAAAGATTAAAGAACTTAGTTTTAAACTATTATGCTTTAAAGTATGATCTTCATCAATCATAATTAAATCATCTTCAATTAATTCGACACCAATTTCCTCTAGTTCATCATAGTCAATTAAAACTGGATCTTTTTGTTCTTCTGTTTCATATTTTTTAGCCATCTTATCAGATATTTTGGTATTACTTGCGACAACTACATCTACTTTCTTTTTATCAAGATAACGATCTAATAATTTTACATGGTCAGCCACAGTAAAATTATCTGTTTCTCCTGGTTGAGTAAATAGATTAGATAAGTACATTATTGGAGCTTTGGCTTCATTAAAAGCTTTTTTAACATCCTCACAAATTATATTTGGTAAAACACTAGTATATAAACTACCCATACTAAATACTATTAAATCAGCTTCTTTAATAGCTTCTAGTACTTCTGGTAATACTTTAGGTTCATTCTTATAAAATATTTTTTCAAATTCTCTATGTGCTAGAGTTATTTGTTCTTCTCCTTCAATAATATTACCTTCTTTATCAAGTCCCATTAGAGTTAGATTAGACTCTTCTGAAATAGGTAATACCTTGTGTCTAACATCTAACAACTTGCTTAAATGGGCAATTGAATCTTTAAGAGATCCAGTAATTTCTAACATAGCAGTTAAAATTAAATTACCAACTGCATGACCATCTAAATCACTAGATGTCTTAAAACGATATGACATCATTTCTTTGATAGGCTCATCAATCCCTGATAAATTAGTAATTACCTTTCTAATATCTCCAACAGCAGGGATGTGAAATTCCTCTCTTAATTTTCCAGTGGATCTTCCATTATCAGACACTGTAATAACAGCTGTAATATCTACTGGAAAGTCTTTTAAACCTCTAAGTAAATATGATATTCCTGTTCCTCCACCCATAACAACTACTTTCTTATACATAAATCCTCCTACTTAATCAATTTATCTTTTGTATATAGTTTATTATTTTTTACTTTAGTTATTAAATATATACCAGCAATTATACTGATAATTGAGATAAACTGTGCCATTTTAATTGGACCTAGCATTAATGAATCAGCTCTAAATGTTTCTATTATTAGTCTTTCGATACCATACCAAATAAGATATATACTAGTTAATGTACCAGTCTTTATCTTAAATTTTTTTCTAATAATTATTAATAATATAAAACCAATAACTGATAATACTGATTCATATAAAAATGTAGGTTCATAGTATACACCATTAATACACATACCATTAATAATAAATTTAGGTAAATGTAAGTTCTGTAAGAACTTTAGGGAAACAACTCTTCCATAGGCTTCACTATTAAAGAAATTTCCCCATCTACCAATAGCTTGGGCTAATATTAATGGTACTACTATAATATCAGTCATTAATAAAGTATTTATCTTTTTCTTTTTACAATAAATAATTAAAAATATTAAGCCAGCTAGTATACCTCCATGAATAGCTAATCCTCCATGCCAAAGCATTATTATCTCTATTGGATTTGCCCAGTAATATTTTAAGTTAAACAAGACATAGTAGACTCTAGCTCCTACAATACTGATAATTATTAAATAAAACAATAAATCATTTAATTCATCATTAGTAATATTCCTCTTTTTTGTTTCTTTAAATACTAAGAAATAGCCTAATACTAATCCAACTAATATTAAAAATGAATACCATCTAATTTGAATAAATCCTAAATCTAATAATATACTATCCATGTTTCTTTACCTGACCAACTATTTTTTTTAAAATCTGTTCAACAATAAAATTAGTTATTGATAAAAGAATCGATGCCAAGATAGCTATAAAAATATTAGTTACTTCAAAATGTGGTCCTAATAACCAATCAACTAATTTTAAAATAAAGACATTAATACATGGATAAAATAAACCTAGTGTTAATCCTGTAATTGGAATAGTTAATGTAACTAAAATAGGTTTTATTGTCTTATTTAAAAGATAAATAATTACAACAATAATAGCTGACCAAATAATTAAGTTATTACTATCAATATAAATAGTCCTAAATAAACTAGTAACTAGTATAAAGACAAGTGTATAACCAATTATATACAGTAACCAGTCCATAAATCTTATAAAGTCTTGTTTACTTTTCTGGACTACTTTCTTTGCACTCATTTATTTCACCTCAAAGTATTTTCTTTAAAAATTCACCTGTATAAGAACCTTTTACTTTAGCAACTTCTTCAGGAGTTCCTGTAGCGACTATTCTACCACCATCATCTCCACCTTCAGGTCCTAAGTCTATAATATAATCGGCTGTTTTAATTACATCTAGATTATGCTCAATTATTACTATAGTATCTTTATTATCGACTATTTTCTGTAAAATTGCAAGTAAGCGCTTGATATCATCAGTATGTAGTCCAGTAGTTGGTTCGTCTAAGACAAATAGAGTTTTACCAGTAGCTTTCTTTTGTAATTCTTTAGCTAGTTTTACTCTTTCAGCTTCTCCTCCTGATAAAGTTGGAGCACTTTGTCCTAGTTTAATATATCCAAGACCTACATCTTCTAGTACTTGTAGTTTTCTTTTGATTTTTGGAACATTTTCAAAGAACTTTAATGCTTCTGTAACTCGCATATCAAGTACTTCAGCAATATTCTTATCTTTATACTTTATGCTTAATGTTTCTCTATTATAACGAGTACCATGACATACTTCACAAGGAACATAAACGTCTGGCAAGAAATGCATCTCAATCTTTTTAACACCATCTCCACGACAGGCTTCACATCTTCCACCTTTAACATTAAAAGAGAAACGATTCTTCTCAAAACCATACATTTTAGCTTCTTTAGTAGTTGTGAATAGAGTTCTAATATCGTCAAATACTCCTGTATATGTAGCCGGATTACTTCTTGGTGTTCTACCAATTGGGTTTTGATAAATTGCGACTAATTTATCAATATTATCAAGTCCTGTAATCTTTTTAAATTTACCAGGTCTATCTTTTGATTTATATAATTCTTTAGATACTTGTTTACAAAGAATTTCTGTAATAAGGGTTGATTTACCAGATCCTGATACACCAGTAATACAAGTAAATGTTCCTAATGGAATATCTACATCAATATTCTTTAGGTTGTGTTCAGTAGCTCCTTTGATTGAAATCTTCTTACCAGTTCCTTTTCTTCTTTTTTTAGGAACTTCAACACATTTTTTATGACTTAAATATTGACCAGTAATAGAATCTTCTACTTTCATAACTTCTTCTGGTGTACCAGCAGCAATTACTTCTCCACCAGCATCACCAGCACCTGGTCCAATATCTACTAAATAATCAGCTTCCATCATTGTTTCTTCATCATGTTCTACAACAATTAAAGTATTCCCTAAGTCACGCATTTCTTTCATTGATTTAATTAACTTTTCATTATCTCTTTGATGTAGTCCAATACTAGGCTCATCTAAAACATATAAAACCCCTGTTAGATGAGATCCTATTTGAGTAGCTAATCTAATTCTTTGGGCTTCTCCTCCTGATAATGTACCCGCACTTCTATCCAAAGTTAGATATTCTAACCCTACATTGGATAAGAATTCTAATCTAGAGTTAATTTCTTTTAATACAAGTTCTGCAATAGCAGCTTTTTCTTCTGAAAGTTTTAATTCTTTTAAGAACTTTAGCATTTCTTTAATACTCATCCTAGTCATTTCATAAATGTTTTTATTACCAACTTTAACACAAAGAACTGAGTCATTAAGTCTTGCTCCATGACAAGTATCACAAGTATACTCTACCATATAGTTTTCTAACCAATCTCTAATCCAAGTAGAAGAAGTATTCATATATCTTCTTTCTAATCTATTGATTATTCCTTCGTAGAAATCAAGTTTATCTCTTTGAATACCACCTTTAGTAGAATATTTAATTCTAATTGGTTCATCACTACCAAATAAAATTAAATCTTGTTCTTTCTTTGATAGTTTAGACCAAGCTTTATTCATATCAATCTTATAATGCTTACATAAGCATTCTAATTCCATAAATTCAATAGCTTCAGGATCATCTGTTAAAGTCCTAATAGCTCCAGCATTTAAGCTTAATGATTGATTTGGAATAACCAAATCTTTATCAATTTGTAGTTTTACTCCTAATCCCTTACAATCAGGGCACGCTCCATATGGAGCATTAAAACTAAATAGTCTTGGCTCTAACTCAGGTAGACTAAATTCACAGTAAGGACAAGCAAATTGTTCAGAGAAAACTATTTCTTTAGCATTTTCTCCTAAGATTTGAATTACTACTTTTCCACCACTTAGTTTAGTAGCTTGTTCAATAGCTTCAAAGATTCTAGCTCTTGAATTATCTTTGATAGCTACTCTATCAATTACTACTTCAATACTATCTTTCTTATTCTTTTCTAATTCAATATTATCACTTAAATCATACATATCTCCATTAATACGTACCCTAATATAACCTTCTCTTTGAAGACTCTCTAATAAGTCTTTATGAGTACCTTTTTCTCCATGAACTACTGGAGACATAATAATTATCTTAGTACCTATTGGATACTCCAATATCTTATTAGTCATTTCTTCAACACTTTGACTAGTAATAGGTATATTATGATTAGGACATATAGGTGTACCAACACGAGCATATAATAATCTTAAGTAATCATATATTTCAGTAACAGTCGCAACTGTTGAACGAGGATTGTTAGAAGTTGTCTTTTGATCAATAGAAATAGCTGGAGATAAACCTTCAATACTATCTACATCAGGTTTTTCTGAACCACCTAGAAACTGTCTTGCATAAGCAGATAAACTTTCTACATATCTTCTTTGTCCTTCAGCATATATAGTATCAAACGCTAAAGAAGATTTACCAGAACCTGATAAACCTGTCATGACAATTAATTTATTTTTAGGTAATTCAATATTTATATTTTTAAGGTTATTTTCTCTTGCTCCTTTAATAACAATTTTATCCATACTAACACCTCCCGCTTATTATACCAAATATTTACTTGTTTAGCATTTAAAAATAGTAAAGTTTTGTTATTTTTAAATATTTTTTTAATAATTTTATTGGTTTTTCTTCTATCTATGGTAAAATTATAATAGAGGTGGGAGTGTATGAGTACGCATGCTGAAGATACTAATAAAAAACGTATACTTGTTTTCTTATTATTCTGTTTAGTATTTATCTTCTTATTCCAAGAAGCATATGCGAAGTATCGTAAGTATGCTAGTGTTCAAGTAGATAATACTGTAGCTAAATGGAATATTAAAATAAACAATGAACTTATTGGAAATAAAACTACTCTTACTAATAAAATTACACCTGTTATTGCAGAAAGTAATTTTGTTAAAGATGATGTTTTAGCTCCTGGAAGTTCTGGATATTTCGATGTAAATATAGATGCTACTGATGCAGATGTAACATTTACTTATGAAATAGGTATTTCTAAATATGATAGTTATACAATTAATGATTTAAATATATATGCTTATGCTGTTGATGATTTTACTACTACTAATAATGTTGTAAATGATACTGTTACTGGAACAATTCAACATAATACAGCATCTACTACTATTAGAATCTATTATAATTGGTTAGATGATGGTACTGATACAATGAACAATCAAACTGATACTAACGCAGCTATTAGTGGTACATCTAATGCTGATATCTTAGTAACATTCCACTTAACACAAAAGAAAAATTAAAAGGAAAGAAATCTTTCCTTTTTTTATGCTTCTTCTTGCTCCATAATATTCTTCGTACCATTTAAATAAGAAAATAAGAAAAACAATATATTTACAAATAATAAACAAAGTATAATTATATAGCTAATATAACCCATAGTCATATGGATTTTTTTATATAAGTAGAAATATCCCCCACCACAGATAATTCCAAATATTAGTAAAGCAATACTCATCGCAATAAAAGTATTATAATTTTCTCTTAAAGCATTATTTTCATCATCCCAGATTAATTTTGGTTGAATTGAATCAATATATACTCCTATTAGTGATACAGCTGATATACCTAAAATACTTATTAAATAAAAGATAATAATATCTACTATACTTAAACCTATCACAAGATAAAATATTGTCGCATATATATTTATTCCAATAAAAGAAATAATAAAACTAATTAAATATTTACTAAGCCACTGAAGACGATAAGAAACTGGAATATATTTCATAAAAGAGAAATGTTTTCCTTCTCTAGAAAAGGAAGTTGCTGCAATAGAATTCATAGCTGGTAGTAAAATAGATATTCCAGTAATCAATAATATTAATTTTATTTTAAAGGAAATATCTCCCATAATAATATAATTTTTCATTTCTATAATTGTATAATTAATAGGTCCTACTTTATATAAAGTATAAACAAAGATAGGCCATAGAATATTAATAAGTACACAGTTAATAAAGAAACTTGGTGTTCTAATTAAAATTTTAAACTCTTTTAATAAATAAGCTTTTAAAACACTACTCTCTCTTAAATTAGCTAATAACTTAGTTGAATTATTATTAATACTATTATCTTTAGAAGACATTTCAATAACACTATCTATATAGATATATTTAGCTAATACTAAAAATATAATTATAAATAAAGTATTAAGTAAAATATAAATTATCAAAGATAATATATTTTGATTAGTTAAAGTACCTACAAATAAATTAATCTGTGGAAAGATATAATTCATAATAGTTAGAAATGTATGATTACCATTAGCAAAATTCTCTAAATATAATTCAAAATCAAAATCTTTTAAAGCATTAATTACAAAGAAGAAGAAAAAGAATAAAGCGATTACAAAGACAATAGATATTTTCTTAACTACTTCTTTATTTTTTATGAATTTAGCAAAATACATAACAATTAAACAAATAATACTTGCATAAATCATTGGTATTATTGGTAAAGTTATTATTTCTATTAAAGCTAATAAAACATTAGTTATTTTTAGTTTTAATGCAATTATATAACTAATAATACTAACAAATATTAAAAGTACTTGGATTACATTCTCTACAATAAAGCAAGTAGTAAACTTAGAGAAAATAAGTTCTACTGGTTTTATTGGTAAAGGAATTAACTTTTCAATATCATTACTAAAATAAAATTCATTTAAAATAACTGGAAAAGTAAAAACAAAAGAAAAAGTACTAACTAAATAACACATTATTTTTAAACCAATACTTTCATAATTAATATCCATTAATTGAATAGTTGTATCATATACAAAAATAGCACTAATTAGTAGAAAAGGAAGTATTATAAAAAGAAATGTAAAAATAAGTAAAAAAGTAAACATTCTTCTAGCTCTTTTATTATTAGAATGAGACATTCTAATATTCTTTAAGAAGACTCTTGTTAAAGCTAGATAATTACTTAGTTCCATCTTTTATTACCTCTAAGAATAATTCTTCTAAATCTTTCTTTTTATACTTCTTAATTAAATCATCAAGTGTACCAAAATAAATCACTTTTCCTTGATCAATAATAGCTATTTCATCACATAGTTTTTCTGCTACTTCTAGAACATGAGTTGAGAAGAAAACGGTATTACCTTTTTCAACATGTTCATGCATCATTTTCTTTAAAGCAACAGCACTTTTAGGATCTAGTCCAATCATTGGTTCATCTAAAATCCAAACACTTGGTTCATGAACTAATGCAGCTACTACCATCATTTTTTGTCTCATACCATGAGAATATCCTTGCATTGGCTTATCAAGTAAGTCCTCTAATCCAAATTCATGAGTTAAATACTTAATTCTTTTTTTACGAGCCACCAATGGTACTTTATAGATATCAGCAATAAAATTAATAAATTCAATACCAGTAAGACGTAAAAACATATCAGGACTATCAGTAATATATCCAATGTTCTTTTTAGCCTCTAAAGCATCTTTTTCAATGTCTAAGCCATCTATCTTTATATTTCCTTTATCAGCCTTTAAAATACCTGTCATAAGCTTAATTAAAGTAGTTTTACCAGCTCCATTTAAACCTATAAATCCAATTATCTTTCCACTAGGTATAGTCATTGATAAATTATCAATTGCGACTATCTTACCATTATAAATTTTTGTAACATTCTTAATCTCTATCATATTTATTCTCCTATATATATTTTATCCAATTACTACAAATAATTCAACAAACTTGCATTATACAAAAAAAGCAGGTTAATTACCTGCATTTGATTGTTCTGCGACTAATTCTCCTTTTAGTATTAAACAACTCTGACTAGTAGAAGTTTGATATTCGCCACATTTTTCTCCAATGTAACTATCAATTTCATCTTTTTCTAAGTATAAGCTATTCTTAAGAGAATTGTATGTTGAACTTGTAACAGTTGCTTCATTATAAGTTGAGCCACTCTTAGTATAATAAGTAAGATCTGAATCATAATTAAATACAGAAGGTACCTTATAATAATTAGTATTTTCATATGGCCAATTAACAGTAATTGAAAATGATGAATTAGAAGATTGATTAACTACTGTATTACCAAAAGTATAACTAATAATTAGTGGTAATTGATTAGTTAAAAAGTCTTGTTTTTGAGCTTCTGTCATACCAGAAGTTAATAATTCTTGACCAAATAAAGTAACACTCTTAGTATCAAATGTTAAATTAGCAGCTGTTTCACCAGAATTTGTAACACTAATTGTATGTACATATTGTTCCATACCAGGATATACATCTAAAGCAATAGTTACATCTTTAACAGCTGTTCCACCTTCAGAGAATACTACATCCCAACTAAGCGCATGAATATCCATTTCTGTATTAACTTTAGAAATATATATAAACCAAGCAAAAACATTAAATACCAATAAGAATCCTAACATTAGGACACTACGAATAAGAAGAATTTTTCGATTCTTTTTGATATATGCTTTTTCTTCTGCCGTAAATTGTCGATTAATTTTTCTTTTCAAATTATCAACTCTCTCCTAGTTCTCCTTTATTTCTACTAATTCTTTCTTTGCTATCTTTCCCTCAATAATAGTATCAGCTATTTCCATACAGGCAATTAATACAACAGGTACAAATATTAAGAAATAGAATCCTGCTTGTGTCATTACTAAATGATTAATTGCTGATATAAATGGTACTACTCCTACTACTTTACCAACAACTTGACTTAAATTAATTGTTGGATCAGTCAAATCATTATTAATACCTTTAGTAGTTATTTCTTTAATACCATTTTCTTCATCAATTTTTATAATTCTATGGGTAATAATCTTTCCTTCTAAAGCATCGTCTCCCAAATAAGCTATATCATCACCTATTTTTAATGCATTAGGATCACAGTCTTTAACTGCAATTATATCATTTACTTTATAGACTGGAACCATACTTTCAGAAGCTACATTAAACATTCTGTAGCCAAGAACACTTTTATTACCAGACATTCTTTGTATTAAAATAGTCGAAATATATAATACTAGTACTAATATAACTACTACATCAACAATTGTTTTAATAGTTGTGAATTTTTTTAATTTACTTTTTTTCATTTTAATCCTCTTTTTCCATATATGCTAACAAACTAGTATAATTTTCAGCTTCCCTTGATAATCTATTATCGAATATCTCAAATATATAAGCGTATTTTCTAATATTATCCTCTTTAATCTTATCTATCTTTTTAATAAATATTTCTTTTAAATCATCCTCATTAACTTGTTCACTACTATCAAGTATATTATTAATAAATGCTTCGCTCATTTCAGCTATTTTTCTTTCAAATTTAGTATTAGGCTTCTCAGTACTAATTAATTTATTATAATTATATAACATTAAGAATACTGAGTTATAGTCTTGCTTAATTACTCCATCATCAAAGTAATTAGTCTTTGCTTGTTCCTTCTTATCCTTTGATTTAAATAACTGAATATAATTCCATAGTTCCTCAGCTTTTTGGAAATTCGGATTCTTTAAAATTACATTTGTCTTTCTAATTGGTGAACGAACAGGTGGAACATGTAACTTAGTTAATGTTCTAAATAGTTCAGATCCCTTAAATCCATCCATTTGAATCTTAACTTTAGCTACTCTTTCACTAAAACTTTCACCATTAGCATTCTTAACTTCTTCTTCATTCTTATCAAATGAATTTACATCAATATTAACATTAATAGTTTCTGTTCCAACTTTAGCATTACCAATATATTTAATAATTTTTTTATCACTAAATCTTGATTTATCACCTGATTGTTTTACTCTCTCATTAAAGAAGAAATCTAAGTTGTTAAGTAAAGTATAAATAAATCTATTTTCATATGTATCAAGTGATTCATCACGATTAATATTTAATACTTTAGATGGTTTAACATCACTTGTTTTCTCATCATAATCTTGGATCAAATTAGTATGCTGAGTAAGGTGAATAATTGATTCAACTGTTGTCCTACGAGCTAATTCAACTTTAACTACTTCTTCTTCATTAATAATGAATCTCTTCGGATTTCTAATAATATTATCAATGTATGGAAGAGTTTCTTCTATTTTATCTAACCATTCATAATCAAATTTTTGATTAACATAGTCTCTATCAATATTTAATGTTGCATTAATACTCTCGAGGAAGTTCTTCTCTTCATCCATGTCATCACCCCATTTTTAGTCATATTATACCATTTTCTTAAGTCTTAATAAGTATTCTTTACATTCATTAAAGTGTTCTTTACCAAATGTTTGGTCTAACCACTTAACGAAGTCATCAATTTCATCTCTGATATAAGCAATATTTAATTGTTCAAATTTTCTAAATATTTTTCTGGCAATGAAGTAGTCAACTGCATCTACTTCAGTACCACCACATTCTATGAATGTAGCTACGAAATCACGCATTTGCTTAACAATACGGTTACCGAAAGCTATACGGAAATGTTTAATAACATAATTATCCATATCTTCGATTTTCTTTTCCATTTCTTCAGATAATTTATTCTTAGCTTTAGCTGCTTCAAATAATCCTTCTAAGTAAGAACTATTAATATCTAAAGAATCTCTATCTTCTGGTTCAAATACTTGTCCTTTATCATTAATATCAATTGGCATAGCACGGTCGTACACTTTATCAGTAACAGCGAATGTAGAGTCATCGTTATTGATTGTACCGATATACCACATATTACCAGGTATTTGTAATTTACCATTTGTTAATAACTTAGGGTCACTATCCCATGTACTAGGAACCAACTCAATTATCCATTCATCACGGCTAGGCATTTCTAGAATAGATAACATTTCGGCGAAATAATACTCGACACGGGCGATATTCATTTCATCTAGTACTGTTACATATACATCATCTGTATAGTTAGCTTTATATAAACCTTTTAAGACATCTGTTTCATTGAACTTCTTAGTGAACTCGTTGAAGTAACCAAATAGCTCGGTTCTATCTCTCCAAGACGGTTGTACAGAAGCAATGATAGCATCATTCTTAATAAATTTACCCCAAGCATAAGCTAAGGAAGTTTTACCAGTACCAGAAATACCTTGTAGGATAACAAGTCTAGTACAGCTTAAACCCGAAATAAATAATCTAATCATTTCACTTGTATAATACAAATGTAATTTAGAAGCAGCAAAGTTTCTAAAATGTTCAACTAATTCTTGAAGAGTAAAAGTATTACCATAATTAGCTGGCTTGTAATTAGCATATTCTACATCAATTTCATGTAGCTTACTAAATCTGATATTAGCTAAGTCAACAAGATCTTCTTTCTTATCTTCTTCACTAGTTTCTTCTTCACTCAATACTTCAGCTTCATCAGGTTTTAATCCTAATTGAGAAACTTTCATAGCTAATAATTTATCTTTTTCATTTGATAATTTAACAACTTCCTTTTGTAAATTACCAATCTCTTCTAACATAGATTCTTGTTCTACTAATGTCTTTCTAAATTTAATATACTTTCTAATAATAAACCAAATTAATAATACAATTAGAGCTAGGACAATAACCAATACTAAGATAGCTATTACTACTAGAATCCATTCACCCATATTGAAATCTTTTCTATACATTGAAATTACATAACTATATTCTCTGATATTAAACATTTGAATAAATCCTAGGACAATACCCTTGAACATACCAATGAATCCTTCAAAGAAGACAGACATGAATTCATAAAGAAATCTTATAAATGTATTCATTATTCATCCTCCTCATATATTATTATTCTATTATCAGTATCTGCATAACTAATAATATCAGCTTCACGTTTAGTTTTATAACTTGTAATTATGAAGTATTCTATTGGTAAAGCCAGTACTGTAGAAAACTTCTTCTCAATATCATTTACATAAGTCATATCTCTGTAACAAGATAATTTAACAGTATTCTTAAAGACTTTATCTCTACTTAATAAAACATCATCGGATAGTGCAATTCCTAATTTCTTAGCAATTAGTCCATCATTGACAATTTCTTTTATTTCTTTAGCAAAATCCCCATCAACAATAGCTGGATTATCAAGTAAGACAATATATCTTAATTTATCATCTAATCCTAAGCATTTATCTTTTAGAATCTTAAAAGCAATTTTTTCTAAGATATTAATAGCTTTCTTTAGATATAACTTTTGATCTTTATAAACTTGATTAACTAGAGTCTTACGATAACTACTTAATAATTTAATACTATAATTCATATCAATAATTGCTAGATTATCTTGTTGATGACTAGTTAATTCAAAGAATTCATTTAAGTTTGACTCAAGTATCTTATTCTCTTTACGAGACATATTAATGAATTCTTTGATAAAGTTTTCTTTTTTATTTCCTAAAATTGTTTGAATATATTTATCTTTAGAAACTTCTTCATCAATTAACTTTTCTATTTCTTCTTCAGATTGATATATACCATCTAGATTACATATGAAATAAGCTACTTTTTTTAATTCTTTTACTTGTTTTATTAATTCACTATAAGTTTCTAAGAGTTCTACTTCTAAACCAGTATACTCTTCATTTAAAACTTCAAAAGAAAATGGTGTTCCATCTTCTACTGTTTCATAAATATTATAGAACTTAGCATTAAAATAATTAGTAATATATCTATCAAGAATTTCTAATGCTTCAGGGTATTTTGAGCTATATAATATTTTTCCTAATTTTTCTAGGTAATAAATTTTAAATTTCTTGTATGAATTAACTATATTATTCATGTTATCACCCACTATCTATTCTATTAAATTATAACATATCTAAATATCTATTAAAAGGTATTTTTATTCACGAGCTAAATCAACTTCTACTTGAACAATTGAAGTTGGATTCTTAATTGGATAAGTATAATTAGTATAAGGATTAGCCTTATAGAAAATGATTTTTTTGTTTGTGGCGGCATCAACTTTAAAAGAATATTTCGACACATAACTATTCCCATTAATTGTTGTCGTTTGATATGGTGTAGCCAGTCTATTATTTATAGATTCATCTGTTGAATCTAGGATAACTACACTAGGATCAAAAGTTAAAGTTACTTTAGCTGAGAAACACTTGGCTTTGTCTGTATCTGATAATGTTAAATAGACATCATTAGAGATTTGATCACCTACTGCATAACTACCAAAAGCTTCTTCTACTTCATAATAAGCCATAGAATTAGTTAAGTTTAAGTTCATTATTAAATCTCCCATTTTATCTTCAATATTATAAGTAAATCTACTGTTTACTACATTCAAATCATAAGTTGCGGATAATTGTTTAACATAAGGTGATGATGATTCAACATAGGTACTGACACTAACTGATTCACCAGCTGCAAAATTAACTTTAGGAGATACAGTTATTTGATAACTATCAGTATGAACATTTTCACGAATAATACTACTACTCTTATTAGTTGTACAAGTTAGTTTAGTATTATCACATTGAACATAAATAGAATACTCAATATCACTAGTTGTATATCTTTCATCATTCTTTTTGTTATTCAAATCTACTGTGATTTGATAAGTACTAACACCATCCCAGTTGTTTATTTGATAGTGTTTATTATTTGTTGTTAAGACTGAGCTATTAAAATAGAATTTCTTAGTCTCTAAAATATAATTATTAATAATATTATAGAAGTATTTAGCATATGCTATTCCCAACACAAAAAGCCCTACTAATACTATTAGGGTAATTATACTAATCTTTTTATGTTGTCTAATATACTTCATAACTTCTCCTTTATACTTTTTGTTCAGAATAAATTGCAATTTCGATGTTCTCTGGTACTCCAGCATACTCTAAATAAGTTTTATAGATAGCTGGATAATTAACTACTAAGACATAAGTATCAGTTCTATTAGTATTATATTGAAACTCATAATTAGGAGTTTGATTATATAATTTATACCAAGCGTTATCTTCATCCTGTTTTAATTCAAAACCTTGAATGATATTAGTTGCGCTAGCACTATAAGCTTCATTTCTTAATAATTGGACTGTTATTGGTAAATTAGTTGTTGTTTTTACCTGAATATAATACTTTAAATTAACATCTCCAGAAGTACTTCCATTAAAGTTTGATACTGTAAACGTATAAGTATATGGAGTATCACTAGGAACAATAGCATTTGGGTCAATATTAAATGTTAATTTTTGATCCTTCAATAAATAAACTGCTTTATCAACATTAGAACTAAGTTTTACTGAAGATTCATATTTAGCATATGATTGGGCAAAGAAGAAACCTAAAAGAAGAACTAATACTAATAATAAAGTAGCTCTTAGGAGTCTTTTTTTCTTCTTTATATCAGCTAAATCATATTCCCTTTCTCTATTCATAATCTCACCTACTATTAACTATATGGAGTTATTTCCTCCCCAGAATATTGAATAGCATTCAAACTAATCTCAACGAAATTATCACTATCAATATCATCACTATATTCAACTAATGAGCCATCATCAACCCATGAAAAATTCATATTAATTGTTTTTGTACCACTTAAACTTGCTTTTGGTATTACTACACAATAGCTATCTGCGCTAACTCTAGTAACTGTTAAATCACTAGAAGAAACACTTGTTAAAGTTAAAAATTTATCTGAATCAACACTTTTATCAGTAACTGTAAAAGTTAATTTCATTGCTACTTCACTGCCAGAAGCATCAATTTGAATAGGATAACTAAGACTTACTCCAGGAGCTACTTTACCACTTCTAACATTAGTCAAGTCATTAACTGTATATGTTAAATTAAGGCTTTCAACTGATGCGCTAGTAATCTCTTGATTATTAACTTTAATTGACCAATTAGCTATATCATTTTCTCCATGACCAGAGATAGTAGATTCATAAGCTGCTTGGATGCCTTGAACAACTAAAAATGCAAAGCAAAATATTAACAATGCTATTAGTAATACTGATCTTTTCCTATTCTTCATAAACTTCACCCTAGTTTGATTTAATTATAACATAATTATTAGTTAAATTAAACAATTATAAATGAAAAAAGAATTAATTGCTTAATTCTTTTTCTTTTTTCTTGTACTTTTCTTTTTCTCTTTTTTATCTTCTAAGACTTCTATTTCCTCTATTTCGTCAGGATCAGCCTTTTCAAATTTTAAGATAATTATAAAGGAATATACATGGTAAATAAAGATACATAACATTGGTAATAGTACCAAGAATAGGAATCCTACTTTTGATTCTAATACTTTTAAAACCTTACCTAAACCACGATGTATTGAAACATAATTACCAATTACTTTTTTATCATTTACTGTAGATGTTTCACTTTGATTAGCAACATCTAAAGAGTAAATTGCACCAAAGTTATCATCAGTTATTCCAGTTACAGCTGCTTTTTTAACAAAGTATTGGTCATTAATAACACTATAATAATAGATAACATTTCCTTTAACGATGTCTTCTCCATTCTTTATGATTAAAAGATCACCGTCTTCAACATCTTCTAATAAAGATGCTTGACCTTTATTTACCTCTATTAATGTATATTTACCAAATTGAGTATGTCCATAATCATTAACAAATAATAGACATCCTGTTAAGAAAATTACATATACAATTATTACGGCTTCAATTATTCCTAAAATCCAGGAAACAATTCTTTTCATTTATATCACCATCCTCATTTTAACATACTATTTATCCCGAAACAACTGGTTTTTTGACGATTAAATATGCTTCATCAGTATCTACCACTTGATCGTTATCACATAACTTAAATACTAATTTATAAGTACCACTCTTAGCATTTGGATTTACTGTAAGTGGAATCGTATATGGTGAAGTTCCAAATGGAAGAGAAACTTCATATGGATATACTGTTGAGCCTGTTCCAGTTAATTGGTTTTCAAATATTTTTGAGGCTTCTATTTCTGTATATGCAGTTGTATCAGAAGTATTTGTATTTCTTTTATAAATACTTAGTCTTAAATTAGCATTTGTTAATGTTGAACTATACTTAACCTGGTATGCATTGATTTTATTACCATCTTCATTTAATCCTGTTTCGGAATAGAAAATCTTAGTTTTATCATCATTAGAAACAGTAATACTATTATTAGAACTTATAACATTAATAGTCTGTGTATAAGTTGGTACATTTAAATCTGATGCATGTAATCCATCTGATGATGCGATAATTGAATACTGCATTGTATACTCACCTGGTGGCAGTAAAGAGTCAACTGTAATATCCATGTTTCTTATTACATTAGTAACCTTATCTGCTAATTTAATTCTAAATACACCATCACTATCAACGAAGTAATCAACATTATTAATAGTTATTTTAGTACCTGATAACATTGAGGAACTTATACTAGTACCTTGACTATCAAATAATTGAATATTTACACCCATACTACTTGCTTCATAATTAGTATCAATAACTTTTTGACTTGTACCACTTGTTGAATAAGATACTTGTGTACTATAGATAGTTGTATTAGCAATATCGTAATAATAATTAGTATTTGCAGTATTAGCTGTTTGAGATAAAGCAATATTACTAGTTGGATAAATATTAAATACCATATCTCTATCTTCTTGACGTTTATCAAGTACTGTTACAAGTGCTCTATCTTCATTAGTACGAAGTTCAAATAAAACCTCATTATCTAATTGAGCAGTTGTTATATTAGTATTTTTAAAATCAAATATAAACAAGAACTCTTCATAAGCCATTTCCATATCATCATCATAATACTCTAAATTCTTAGCCGTATCATTATACTTATTCGACGAAGTTGTCGTATCCATGGCGATAAAATCCGATAGCCGATATGAAACCTCGTTATCCGCGGCCAGTTCAGCTACTTTTTGTTGATAGTTAGTACTATTAACTTCATAGTAATAATATCTTGGAGTATCTAATGATAAATCAATTAAGGAAATAGTTGTTCCTACTGGGAATACATAAGTAGTAACTAAAGCTCGATAATAATCATGATTTGTTCCATATATATCTTTCATTTCTTCATTAGAAACTAGAGAGAAATATTCAGTAAATTGTGACTTAGGAGTAATATTTACAGCTGTTGTAATAGGCATTGAATATTTCTTACCATATGTAATACTGGCATCATATTTATCACCATCAGAAGACAGAATAGCTTCAATATTTATTTTAACTGTAACATATTTTACTATGGATTCATATTCTGCACCTGGTTTAGGATAAGAAGCTTCCATGTTAATTATGACTGTTCCTAAATCACCTTGCATCTCTATATTTTTCGCATGATATAGATAGAAAGCCATATTTGGAGCACCGGCATCACTACTTGTTAAATACATATCGTCTCCTGTAAATGATCCATTATTATCACTTACAAACGAAGTAGTATTAAATGATGTCCATTCTGTAGATTCACTCTTCATACTTAAACCAAATAAATTAGCTTCATCAGATCCAACTCTAGCAAATTTAGGTACTTCACTTTCTGATACCATTGTTAAATTCTCATCTAATTCAGATACATCGAAATCAAGTACTGTAAATGTTGTATCTCCATTAGGGAAATCAATCAAGGATAGAGAATTAGTTCCCATTGATAAGTACTTAGATGCGGTCATTGTAAATTCATATTCAATAGCATTTGTACCAATCTGCCACCTATAATAATCTACATTAGGTGGTGTTGGTTCAATATAAGCTGTTAAAATCTTACCTTCTTCTAAGTAATTAGTATAGAATCCATCTACAGTTATATCATGATTAGTATGATGTTTTCCTAAAACATATGAACTACCAATTACAATATCTGAAGATGAAGCGGAATCATCATAAGAATATGTTGGACTATATATTCCTGTTTCATCGATATTTCCTCCAGAATTACGATAAATTCCAAAGAAAGTCATTCCAGTAACCTTTCCTTCATCAGTAGCATCGGCATCAGTTGCAACATTTAAGTTCTTACCGGCTAAAAGATAAACTCTATTATCTACATTTTTAGTAACTTGCTTTGTATCATCATTAATTGATACTGTTGCGGGTACTTCGCTACCATTTGAATCTACTGCTGAAGTAAATGATACCATTTGGTTAGCATTTTGATCTAGCAATAATACTGAATTATTCTTTAATGTTAATCCACCAACATGCTCTTCATTTTCAACAGTACCAATCATATTGAATGAATATAAAGCTGTTTTATATTTATTAGTTATATCGATTGCACCTGTCAAATGAATGACAGATTCATCAATTGTTAAATATTTTGTTCTTTGAATTGAAAGGTTATCATTTGGATGTTCTAAAGTACCTAGCTTCTTAATATAAATTGTTGAGTCTCCTGCAGATGAAGAAGCATTTCCAGAACCAAATATTGATCCATTTAATTTGAATTCGTGATTATTTTCAGCATAACCTTCACCATTGATATGTATATTAATACCTTCAGTAACAGATATAGCTGTATAGTCGTAGTCTGGAGATCCAGAGGCATTAGATTCTCCACCACCATAGACTGTACCTTTAATCCAGATATTTCCTTCTGTTAAGCCTGATTTGTTAACAGCTGAAGTACCGATATTTACATCAGTAACTCCATTAACTACTGAGGTGTTGGCACCACCATAAACATTTCCGTAAATTGTTCCTCCAACAATATTTACAGTAGCAGTTTTACTTGAAGATGCCGTTCCTGTTCCTGCAGAGTTACCGGAACCAAACACAGAACCCGTTACTCCATTTGAAGAGGCTGTTCCTATAACACTCGTTCCTTCAATCGTAATAGTTGTGTTACCTCTTACATCGGCTTGATTTCCTCCGGCATAAGCGCTTCCATTAACAACACCATTTTTTACAACTATTTCACTATTACCAAGAACTTCTCCTTGATTTCCTCCACCAAAGACACTTCCGGTAGCAAGTGCATTTTGGAAATCTACTGATGTATCTGCTGTTACATTGGCTTGGTTTCCTCCACCATAGACAGATCCTAAATTACCTCCAGTAATTTTAACATCAGTCTCAGTTACTTGGGCTAGGTTTCCTCCACCAAAGACAGTAGTTATATTACCACCATTTATTTCAACATCTGTAGAACCTGATACAGCATTTTTTCCACCACCATAGACTGTAGTTATCGTTCCATTATCTATAGTTACGTTAGTAGAAGCTGTATTACCACCATCGTTATTACCACCATAAACTGCACTTATTGTTTGACTGGTATTAATTGTAACATTTGAAGTAGAAACAGTTCCTAATTGGTTAGATCCCCCATAAACAGCATTTGTAATAGAACCACCTGTAACATTTACATTAGTAGTTCCAGCACCTACTCTATTTCCACCACCATAAACACTGTCACTTATTGTTCCACCGCTTATAGCAACATTAGTAGTTGTTGTACTTCCACCTAAGTTGTTGGCACCAAAGATATTTTGAGCAGATCCTGCAGTAACTGTTACATTGGTTGTAGTAATAGCACCACTTTCATTTGATCCACCATATAAATTGTTTGTAATAGTTGAACCTTGAAGATAAACATTAGTAGTAGTTTGACCGGTATTATTACCTCCACCATAAACGTTTCCAATAGTTCCACCATTTAGATATACAGTATCATTTCTACTAGGACTACCCATTAAATCATTTCCACCGAAGACTCTTCCGATAGATCCACCATTTATAGTAACGGTAACATCCCCGTATTCTTTAGGGGTATAAGTAGTTCCATCAACAGTTCCACCTTTACTACCTCCGAATACATCATTTACTATTGTTCCTTTATTAACTATTACGTTTGTACTATAAGTTGCGGTAGCACTACCTGTATTTGTTGTACCATTTACTGAACCAAATGCTGATCCACCATAAACATTTCCTTCTATTCGTGGAGTTGTTGTTTTACTATTATTACCGATAGTTACATTAACATTTCTAGCAACATAAGTTCCATCATAAGTAGTGTTTCCGACACGTCGGTATCCACCTTCACCACCACCGTAAACATCGGTTTTAACAGTTCCGCCATCAATATTTACATTGACATTACCATAAATAATACCTTTGGCACATGATCCACCATAAACAGATCCTGTAACTTCTCCATCACTCATAGCTATATAAACATTAGAAACTGTGGCGCTTCGTCCCATACCATTGTTATTACCACCACCATAGACAGATCCTTTAACTTCTCCACCTCTGATTTGAAGAGTAGTAGTAGGGTTAGTAGAACTAGTACTTGTTCCAACAGCACCAAAGTTACCTCCACCATAAACATTTTTCTTAATAGTAGCTGTTTCTTCAATAATGATATTGGAATTATTTACCGAACCGATAGTAGAATAATCTTCATTACCATTACCTGCGCCAAAGACAGATCCTGCTTCAGCACCCCAAATAGGAGCGGCAGATGTATCATCACCAATGATAGCATTTCCTCCAACATAAATGAAGGAATCTCCATCTAATGTACCATCTCCGTTACCTCCTGCTGTACCATTAGAACCACCAAAAACAGAGTAATTAATCTGGCCTCCGGTAACACTAATAATACGATTACCATAAGTTGTAGATACGGCTGCTCCACCAAAAATGAAATCAGTTTCTCCACCTTTTATATTTATATAAATAATATTATTAGATTTAACAGTACTATTTACCAACGGTCCACCGTTGATATTGAAGATATCTCCACCTTCAACAATAAGTTCCGCTGGTGAATAAATAGCTCCTCCTGTTAATCCTCCGACATAAATTCCAGAAGCTGCTTCATCTTCATTTTCACCGAATGTACCACTTTTAACAGTAGTAACCATATATTTTTTTAAATTTGCTCCCCCACGAATATTACCACCATAAGTCGTAGTAGCATTGTAATTAACACCTAATCTATCATTATGATTATCTGCCCGATCATAGTCTGAACCATATATAGCAGTAGCATCAACATAATAGTTTCCAGAAGCTCCAGAAGTAGTTATTGAACTTATAGAATTATAATAACCTGATTCTACAATGAAACTATATTTTGTTGGAGAATTGCTTGATCCTGTTGCATTGTTTTTTCCACCAACGACACCTCTTGCATTATTATATGTACCATCATGAGTTACATAATTCCAACCACTTGTCGTTTGGTAAGTACCCGCAACCATTGGTAATCCACGACCAATTTTCAAATTATAATAATTTCCATAAACATAATTCGTATTAGAACTTGATGCTCCACTAGTTGCTGGAGTAATTTGTCCTGTATACAAGGCACAATATTCTACGCGAAGATCAGCACCAGCATTTATCGATCTATTATTTAAATTAATACGATAATCACTATTATCCTCACCGTTATTAATACCTGTAACTGTGACTGGTAAATCATTAGTAAATCCACTGATATTACTCTCTAAGAATGCAATATTAGTATCACGAGTTGTGAAATAATAATAGTCATAATTATTGTCACTATTAAATACATTTGTATCACTATATTGTAATAATTCATAATAATTATTGCAGATTGTTCCAGAGCATGTTCCACTAGTTTGTAATACTCCTGAGGCATTATAATACCCTACTAAAGAACCAGCCGGAACTCCTTTTTTAAAGAACCCACTTAGACTATCTCCATCATTCAAAACAGAAACCATTTGCTCCCCAGTTGACGTTGGTACATAACTTTGCATACTGCCATTTAATAATTGATAGTAAGTTGTTCCTGAAACAACATCTTCTTCATCAACCCTCAAATAGTAATAACAAGTTCTAGGAGTCCAACGGTCGACACGAGTACAATATTGTCCATTTAAGCTAGCTCCAGTATTACTAACTGCACCATTTGGATATGCCACACCACCACTACCAGTACCACTACTCATACTATTATAAGAATATAAAGTAGGTAAATTTTCATATATTGGCACTTTTTTAGCTATTACATTCATTCCAACAGTTTTTAATCCTGTTGTACTTAGCTCATAACTATTATTTACACTAGCTGTAATAACAGTGGCTTTAGTCCAACTAGCATACATAGTAATACTTGTTGCTTCACTTGGATTAGCTGGTGCTGGTATTTTAACATATCTTGTATAAACATCAGTATCTAAGCTAACAACAGCTCCAGCATAATCAGTAACCCAACCATTGAAAGCCAAATCATCAGGTCTATCAGCATATGGATTGTCAATCAATGGAATTGTAACATATCCATTTTCAATTGGATAATATTTGTAATAAATAAAATCAGATATTTGTTCATCTAATGATACATAACCAGTATTATGTCCATCAATATCAGTTCCTTTATATGCAATATATATTTTAGCTAAGTTAGTATCACTATATAAATTATAACTATTACCAGTAGGAGTAGTAGTAACTGTACCATTACCAGTATAATTAAGTCCCATATAGTAATTATAATCACTATCTATATCATTAATGTAAGCTGTTTTAGCTGCTGTATCTACTCCTGTATTATGTAATGTAATTGCAGCACTTCTAGCCTTAGCTGGAGCTTTTTTAGGTCCTGTACTTTCGTTAGACTTTGTTTCTTTTTTATCAGCAAATACTAAATAGTCTTCCTCAGTAACCCATTCATAATCTTCTAGATATTTGTTTAGGGAAGATAAAACATTTTCAACAGCAACTTCTTTATTAGCTAAATAATATTTTTTATCTTTATATTCATAAATATTTTCTAATTTTATTTCTTCTTTATGTTCTCCTTTTTGTAATTTCAACTCACTATTATCATTATAAATAATATTATTTAAATTAGAATTGGTAATATTAGTTATTTGAGAAATATATTTATTATCAGTAGCAGCAATTTTTCCATTAAAGTAAATATTCTTAATATTATAATTGCTTCCTATTTCTCCAATTAATAAACCAACATTACTCTTTTCAGCTAAAGTAGCCTCATTTAAATCAATATCAATATTTCTAATTGATATATTACTAATTGTAGTTATATTTTTAGAATCATCATTATCTATTTTTCCAGCTAAAGCTCCTAAATAAGTAACTCCTTCACCAGATACTATAAATTTAATTCCATCAATATTTAAATTACTAATATTGGCCTTATCTACATTACCAAATAAACCATAATAATTATCAGAATCTTTACTGTTTTCTCCAGTTATACTAATATTCTCAATAGTATAACCTTTTCCATCAAAATTACCTGAAAAAGCATTGTTTAAGCCAATCATTCCTAAATTATGGCTTCCTAAATTAATATCATCAGCAAGTTCATAATATAATTTTTGATAGCCAGCTGCTTGATCTTCATCTAATAATTGTTTAAGAAAAGCTAATTGTTCACCATTTCTTATTAAATAAGGGTTATCTTTAGTTCCATTTCCACCAGAAAAACTGGTAGCTACTGTACTACCATCCCAAATTATATCAGTTTTTTCTCCTAAAACTGGCTTATCAGTGTAAACAAAAAAGAAGGCTACACTGAAAACGGCTAGAAAAACAACTGCTAAAGATATTGTTACTACTTTCTTTTTCAAGTGTACCTCCTTGTAAATTAATAATTCTTTATATCTACTAATTTCTTTTCTCTATTTAGTTCTAGACTATCATCTTTTTTATATCGTTTAGCTATCCTTTCCATGAAATTAATTAAAGATTTTAATTGCTTTTTATCATATTTATCTTTTACTACTACAAAGCTATTATTCTTATCAATTAATACTTTATATTTCAATATTTTAAATACTCCATCAAAGAAATGAGCATCATTATATAAAATAGCAATAAACAATATTTTTAAGAAAGCATAGATTGGTAAATCATAAATCTTATTTCTTAATTCTTTATATAAACCTATTTTATCTATATCATAGTCAAAGTATTCTTTAAAAGGAACATCGTTTATCGCATTATCTAACAAGTCATATCTACCACTTTGAATATATAAACATAATCTATAGATATATTTATATTTCTTTTGCCATTCCTTAGTTAAATGAGTAGTTTCCAATGCTCCATTGTTTACTTTTAAGACAACATCAACGATATTATAAATTTCTTCATCTTTTAATTCTTGATCATTAGGAGTCTTATAGATATCATCATTTTCCAAATCTAGTACTTCAACTTCTTCAATATCATCTAAAACTTCGACATCAGAATCTTCTTTTTGTTCTTTTTCTAATACTTTCTTTAAGTCCTTTAATTCATTCATTGGAATAGTAATTGTTAAGCCTGAATGCTCATCAAAGTTATTTCTATCTTGAGGACTACAGAAGATATCTTGTGGTAAAACATTTTTATGTTCACGTACTATTTCTTCTTCCTTAATTTTAAATAGTTTTTTAAATATTCCATCAATATTTAGTAGTGCTAATCCAATTAAGATTATAAATATTAAAACTACAAATTCTAATAAGAACTTTGGTGATATTATAAAGACTATTTTTCCTATTATGTCCTTTTTAGTAATAGCTTTATCGTAGGTATCATTCATATCACCTTTAGTTATATATTTATTACCACTTTTTTGAACTAATCTATGAGTAACTATTGATTTATCACTTTTATAAGCAATAATATCATCAATTTCAACATTCTTAGTAACATCTACAATAACAATATCATTTACTTCTATTTCACCAGACATTGAGCCACTTACTACGACGAAATAAGTATAACCAAAGATATTTACATAATCTCTATGAAGGATATCTAAGCAAATAAATACATAGCAGCATAATCCTACTAAAAAGACTAAGAAACTATAAAAAAGATATTTTAAGAATGTTTTTACTCTTTTCATATACACGACTCCATTTTATTCTTATTTTATTATACCATATCAACATAAAAAAAGAAAACTATTGTTTCCTTTTTTTTAATATTTTTAGATTAAATTTTCATCTACATTTATTTGCTTTATCTTATTAACATCACAAATAAATTTTATGTTTTCTAGAGTAACTGAATTATTCTCTATATTTTGGATTAAATTTATTAAAGAAACATCATTTAATAGGCTATCTAATTCTTCTTTACCCATCTTTTCTTTAGTAATATTTATTCCTAATAAGCGATATTTATTATTAATAGCTTCTGGAATATCTAAGTTATTGAAAGCAAATATTCCATCTAAGAATTTACCACTTGGATCATAGATAAATTCAATATACTCATCAACTTCTGTCTCTATATCATACTTTGGTACTTCCTTATTGATTTCTGCAAGCATTCTTAATAAATATGAATATGATGATAAAGCAGTAATAAATAATTCATGAATATTAGCTCCATCTTTTAAATTCTTATCTAAATCAATAGATATCTTAGCTTCATCATAATTATTAAAGTCAGTTAACATTTTATCAAATAATTCATTACTTTTTACCTTAGTTAAGCTTTGTTTACTTGCATCTTCTTTAGCTAAAAGACCTTTTCCACAACTTTTTTCATATTCTTTATTTAATTTTTCTCTTTCTTTATCGTTTTTGTCTATTTCTTTTTCAAGATTACCAAAAGTTCCCTTAACAGTAGCTCTATTATTATATTTTTCAATCAAATCAGTAATAATAGGTTCATATTTATAATACTTCTTTAGAATATCTAAAGTATTATATAAATCAAACATATTTTCTTTAAACTTTAATTTATCATCAACTGATAAGTCTTGATATGTTCCATTTATGACAAAAGAATCATATACTTTAGATCTAACATTTGAATCTTTTAAGTAATCATTTATACTATGTTTTCCTTGTAAAAAGTCATTTAATATCGTATATTCATCAGAATTGATATCTTCTTCTAGAGACTTTCTAGTCAAAGTATATACTTCTTCAGCATTAGCTAAATCAACTTCATTTTCTCTTACTAATTCAGATTCTCTTGCCTTAGCATAATTATTAATACTTTTCTCATGCTTTTTTAACAAAGCAAGTAAGTTTTGTCTTATTTCAACAACTAGTTTAGGGCATTCCCAATATAGTTTTTCAAATTTTTCTTTTCTTTGATTCTCAACATTAGTATTAAAATAAGTATCAAAATAATCCTCTGTAAACATCGTATATGCAAAATCTTTTGAACTTAATTTAACTCCCATTTTATTAAAGATTTCCACAAATTTATCGATTATCTCATTTAACTCCATAAAAGAAGTATCTTCCTTAATCGCATAAATTAAGCTATAGAAACCAAGTTTAAAATTATTACTTATATATGGATTTTTATAAATAAGTAATTCTCTTATATTTTTTAATTTTTCTGTTCTATCTTTATAGTTTTCAGTTTTATTTAAAGGTAGCAAGATATTAGTTCTATTTTCTAATTCAACTAATAAGATTCTCTTATATTCTTCATATAAATCTATTTTTTCTTTAACATAGGCATTACGGCCTTCAACTGCTTCTTTATGAAATTTTTGTTTTAATGCTTTAGTACCACTTTTTCTTTCTAATTCAAAATTATCAATGTAGTCATTTATTGATTCAATTTCTAATAATAAATTACTTTCATCAACTTTGCTCATTGCTTTCTTCCTCTTTTTCTTCTTTTTCTTCTTCTTTTTCTTCAGAATTATCTGATTTCTCTTCTGTAGATTCTTCAGGTTCAGGTTCTTCCAAACCTTCCTCTACAATGATACTTTCATTTAAGTGGTTTAGTTCTTCTTCTACTTTAGCATATACTTCAAGCAGTTCTTCATTGTTAAAAATACTTAGTTTATCCATTTTCTCACTCCTATAGAATAAAAGGCCTTCAAACGAAGGCCCTGAATATTTAGTTTTTATTAATCAGCTAATACGAAATTCATGTTGAAGCTAATAGCATCTCCAGAAGCATTGTTTTCACAATCTACGTCTTGACCTTCAACCCATAGATAGAATCTAACCTTAGTAATTCCAGCTGTTAAATTGAACCATTCTTGATCAGCAGTTAATGCTCCATCTTGAGTCTTAAGTTGTGGTGTAACTTGTTTGAAATTAGTTCCTGGTGTAATTGGATTTAATGTAACTCCAGGATTAATAACAGCATCAACTCCATAATAATTAGCAATTTGTTGGTTACTTGTTACAGTCATACCATATGTAGATAATGCATCTGCAATTGCTGCATCTGTATGAACGTTGTTATTTGGTTCCCAAATACGAGCAGATGATCCAGCAGCTAATCCTTGAGCAGAACTTACATCTCCGGCAGCAGCATTTCCTTCATTAATCCATGCTACACGAGCAGCATTCTTTAATCCTTTGTTAGTAGCTCCAGTTGAAGTAGTAACAGAAGATCCTGATCCTAACTTAACTGTTGAGTTTTGAGTTACTAAGAAGAATAAGTCGAAAGCTACATAGTTACCAACTGCACCTTTTGTATCAGTTTCAGCAGTTGTTGTTAATATTGTATTATCTGAAGTATCAGTTCCTAATTCTCCTAAATACATCTTCAATTTACCATCAGCAACAGTACCTCCAGTTGAAACTGGTGCTATTTGAGCTGATGATGATTTAAATGGTAATTGGTTAGTATTTGTTGGATATAAAGTACTTGCTAACAATGTGTTATTTAAATCAGTATTAGTAATTACTGTTTTCCAGTTAGTAGCATCTGTAGATACTTGAATACCATTTGCAGTAGTTACTTGTACATCGATTGCATCAACTGTAATAGTTTTATTTGATGTGAACCATGCATATGTATTAGCAGTTAAGATTAACCCTGTGAATATTACAAGTAGTAATGCTAATAATATCTTTCTTTTTCTATTTTTTTGTTTTTTTGTTTCATTGCGCTTAGCCATATTACGCTCCTCCCTTTCCTGTTCCTGAAACGTGTTCTTCAGTTATGTCCATGTGCATTTTTATTTCTCCACCTAATAAATCATTCAAGCATTCTGGATCGTCTCCTTCAATCCAAACTACTATCGTAAAATGATCTTTCGTATTAGGTTTGAAACTTTTTCTTTGTTCCAACAAGGCGATATCCTTAGAATAAAATTTCTTGGTTCCATCTTCTGCCTTACCATCCTTTTTGCTTTTTTTAGCATAGACAGTAGGTTTTCCATTCAAATAAACCATTATTCTAATTGCTTCATCTACATTCCTTATCGTATCGTCTATGTCCAATTCATACCAATAATGGACTGTTTCTTTTCCATTATTTACAACATAAAAACTATAAGCAATATAGTTATCACCATTATGTGATCCATCTGCTTCCGTATCTAGATTATCTGGTAACCACTTGATTGATATGTTATCCATATAATCAATAGTTTCCGCAGCTAGTTCTCTAGTTCTACTATTTTGCTTACCAGTCTCTGTTAAGAAAATATTTTTTCTATTAGACATATTCTTATCTAAAGAAACTGTAAATCTTCCGCCTTTGTAGGCAACATATAAAAATAGATATATAGTTGAGATAGTGATCAGCAACAATAGTAATGTGATTTTAACTATTCGAACTACAAGTTTGCGCTTATATATTTTGTCAGCTTTAACACCGACACCTCGTCCACCATTCATATTATCACCACACTGCAGTCGCAATATTCTATTTTTTATACATTAAGTATATCTTAATTTTTTCAATAGTGCAATAAATAAAAAACAATTTTTGACATTTTTTTTATTTTTTTATTTTATTGACAAAATTTGTCAAGAACAAAAGATTAAGTAAACTTAAATCGCTTTGGTCGTCTCCTTCCAAATTTCCTGCTTCCAAGAGGAAGCAACCTTCCTTCTCCACAGGCTTAAATTCCGATGGTCGCCACCGTACTTTATTTTTCTTTTACTTTTTATTTATCAAAACAATATTTTAGTCCTTCAAACATAATATTTATACTGGCATTGATATCTCTATCATTTACACTCCTACAATTATCACATACCCATTCTCTTACTCCTAGATTAGTAGTTTTTTCTGTTTTATTTCCACAATGAGAACATATCTTACTACTTGGAAAGTATGTATCTACTTGATAATAATACTTTCCCTTTTCTCTACTTTTATATTCTAACATACTACATATCTTATTAAATGAAGCATCTAATATGTCTTTCGCAAGTATATGATTTTTACTCATTTCTTTTACTTTTAGTTTTTCTGAGATAATAATGTCATATTCTTTTATTAGTTCATTTACTATTTTTATAATATTATGTTTTCTTGAATTCTTTAGTTTTGAATATAGTTTTGATATTTTTATTTTTGTTTTTTGATAATTATTACTTCCTTTTACTTGCCTTGATAATTTTCTTTGTAATCTCTTTATACTTTTTTCAATTCTTTTTATTTCTTTGGGATTTTTATACTTTTCTCCACTTGAGGTTACTACCAAATCTTTTAACCCTAAATCTATTCCTACAACCCATCTCGGTTTTTTCCTTTTTTCTATTACTTCTACTTCGTTTATTAAAATACTGACATAATATTTACCAGTTGTTTCTTTTATAATAGTAGCGTTTATAATATCGCCATTTATATTTTCTATATTTCTATATCCTCTAATATCTACCAATCCAAGTTTTGGTATTTTTATTTTTTTGTTTTTTAAATCTAATTCTATACTAGAATACTTTTTACCTTTATATTCACTTTTCATACAATTAGTCCTATATATATTTATTTTTAAAACTCGGATATCCACTTCTTTTAGAAAAGAAGTTTTTATATGCATCTTCTAAATTAAATATAGCACATCTTAAACTGCAAGAATCTACTTCCCTTAACCATTCATATTCTTTAGTTAAGTTTGGTAATTCTTTAATCATATCAAATGCTGAACGAAATCCATTATCTTTACAAATGTTTAAAAAATAATTATAAATAAATCTATAACAACCAAATGTTTTATGTATTAATACTGTTTGTTTTTCATTTGGGTATAATCTAAACTTATAAGCCTTATACATATATCGAACCTCCTAAGTTCAATATACAATACATTTGTTTTATTGTCAAATGACCTTTAAATGCACTTTCCTTATAAAATAAAAAAAGACTAATTACTAGTCTTCTATTTCATTTTTAATCATTTCTATTTCTTTACGAGTTTGATATTTCTTATACCTAAAATTCTTAGGTAAAAGAGAAAGTAATATTTCTCGAGACTTAACTTCTCTCTCATAATATTCTCTAAATAATGGTCCTTTCTTTACCAAGAAAACAGGTCCAAAGAAATATTCTTTCTTAGTATATTTCTTTTTACCTTTCTTAAAGATAATTATTTGATAAATGAACTTTTTATCTTGAACAAATTCTTCATTATCAATATAAAAGCCATTTTTACATAAATATTTTTTTACATCTTCTTGGTAATTATTTGGACTTGCAATTAAAGTTTTAATTTTCTTTAATACCTTAGGATTATCTTTACATATACCGATAATACTTCTACCACCCATACCAGAAATAATAACAGTATCTATTTCATTAGAATAAGTATCTAATCCAGCTCCTAAGCGTACTTCTATCTCTTTATCTAATCTCTCTCTTTTTATATTATTTTTAGCTTGTTCTAAAGGTCCTTCTGCAATATCACTCGCAATAGCTTTAATATTTTTATTTTGTCTTACTAAATAAATATCAAGTAAGGCATGATCACATCCAACATCTAAACAGGTAGAATTAGCTTCTACTAAATCACCTATTTTTTTTAGTCTCGCATTAATCTTCATTAGTCTGTTAAAAAGTCCTTTAATTTACGAGAGCGAGATGGATGTCTTAATTTTCTAAGCGCTTTAGCTTCTATTTGACGAATTCTTTCACGAGTAACTCCAAAGATTTGTCCTACTTCTTCTAGAGTTCTACATTGACCATCATCTAAGCCAAATCTAAGTCTTAATACTTTTTCTTCTCTTTCAGTTAAAGTAGCAAGAACTCCTCTAAGTTCTTCTTTTAACATTTCAACTGTTGCGTATTCTTCAGGACCCATAGTTCTCTCATCTTTAATGAAATCTCCTAAATGTGAATCATCTTCTTCACCAATAGGTGTTTCTAATGATACTGGATCTTGACTAATCTTGTATACTTCACGAACTTTTTCAACAGTAATACCTAACTTCTTAGCTATTTCTTCATCTGTTGGTTCTCTATTTAATTCTTGTGTTAATTGTCTTTGTACTCTAGCTAATTTATTAATTGTTTCAACCATATGTACCGGAACTCTTATTGTTCTAGCTTGATCAGCAATAGCACGAGTTATTGCTTGTCTTATCCACCAAGTTGCATATGTAGAAAACTTATAACCTTTAGTTGGATCAAACTTATCAACAGCTTTCATTAATCCAATATTTCCTTCTTGAATTAAATCTAAGAATAACATTCCACGTCCAACATATCTCTTAGCAATACTAACAACTAAACGAAGGTTAGATTCAGCTAACATCTTTTTAGCTTCTTCATCACCTTGTTCTGCTCTTACTGCATATTCAAATTCTTCATCTGAAGTAAGTAAGTTAATACGACCAATTTCTTTTAAATACATTCTAACCGGATCATTAATTTTAACATCTTTAGTTAAAGTTAAGTTTTCAACAGACATATCTTCTGTTATTTCTTCACCGTTAGCATCATCTGTTCCATCTTCAGAAACAATATCAATATTAGCATCTACTAAGAAATTATATAATTCATCTAATGAATCACTATCTACTTCTAATCCCTTTAATTGTTCAGCCAATTGTTCATAAGTAACATAACCTTGTTTTTGACCTAATTTTAATAACTTATCTTTTCTCTCATCAAGAGTCTTTATTTCTTCAACCATACCTAATTATCTCCTAACCTCAGCTTCCTAATCTTCTCTACTATTTTAGCTTGTTCTAAAGGATCTACTTCTTTCTTCATTAATCCTGTGAGTCTTTTTATCTCTTGTTTTAAAGCATATTCTCTAGCTACTTTAAAATATTCCATTAACTCCTCTTTATCAGTAGTATCATTATAATCTTCAGCTAAAATACTATTAATTAGTAACATAATATCTTCTTTATCCCCAATAGAAGTATAAAAATCAGCAACATTAATATTACCATACTTCTGATAATAATAGATTATTTCACTGCAAGTCTTTCTCATTTCATTCGTTGGAAAAATTAATTTTCCCTCTTCTACTTCAGTAATAACCCAATCATTATTAAGCATAAAGTAAATAATCTGTTCAAAAGCCTTCGTATATTTATCCTTCCTAGTTGAAACTTTTTTAGGAATTACTATTTCCTTTTTAGTTTCATTTTTAAGAAGGCTATTCATACGCATTTCCAGTGTATTATAACCTATATCAAACTCTTTTGCAAGTCTTTTTAAGACAACTTCTCTTCTAATTGCATCATCTAATTTAACAGTTTCTTCAATTACTTTATTAATATAATTTGCTTTTTCTTCATCACTTTTAAAATTTACATTGTCACGAAGTTTTTTTAATTTAAAATCAGAATAATTTAAAGCATTATTTATTAATCCTTCAAAGCGCTCTTTACCATGTTTTAAAATAAAACTATCTGGATCATCATTATCTGATAATTCTACTACTTTTACTTCAATACCATTATTAAATAATAACTCTCCATTGGCTAAAGCTGCATGTACTCCAGGATCATCTCCATCTAAACATAAAATAATATTATTAGATAATCTCTTTATTAAATTAATTTGTTCCTTAGTAAGAGCTGTTCCCATTAAAGCAACAGTATTTTTAATCCCAATAGAACTAGCTCTAATAACATCCATGAAGCCTTCCATAACAATTACACTTTTACTAATACGACATTCTTCACGAGCAATATGATAGTGATATAACATTTCACCTTTTTTAAAAATATCTGTCTCTTTAGTATTAACATATTTATTACTACCATTATCTTTATAAATTCTTCCACTAAAACCTACTACTCTACCTGACACATCATATAATGGAAACATAATTCGATCATTATAAATATCATGATTGTCTGAAGTTAAACCAATTCTATTTAATGTAGCTAAATCATAATCTTTCTTAGTAAGTAAGTTAGTTAAATCATCTCTTGTATCTAGAGATAATCCTATTTCAAACTCTTTTATAAGTTTTTCATCAATACTTCTATTTGCTAAATACTTCTTAGCTTCTCGTCCAAAAGTACTATTTAAATTATTTTGATAATACTTTAAAGCTAATTTATAAGCCTCATATAACTTATCATATTTAGTACTCTTTTTAGCTATTTTAACACTACCAGTATCTATACCAACTTTATCCCCTAAATACTTTAAAGCTTCTTTAAAATCAATATGTTCATAATTCATTAAAAAGGTAAATACATTACCCGTTGCATGACAAGAAAAACAAGTATAAATTTGTTTTTCCCGAGATACACTCATCGAAGGATTAGTATCATCATGAAAAGGGCAAACTCCAAAGAAATTCTTGCCCTTTGCAACTAGTGGTATTCTTTCACCGATGACATCAACAATATCTACTTTACTACGTATTTCATTAGCTAAATCATGATTCATCTTACCACCACCTTTAACTACCTATTTATAATATCACATTTTATATACTTTTTCTATATCTTTAATACCTTTTAATTCATTAATCTTTCGCTCCATAAATTCATTGAAAGCTATTTGCCTTTGTTCAAAGTTCTTCCCTCCATATGTAAAATCAGTATAAATATCATCTAAAGCATATAATTGTCTTTCTAAATGAACAATGGATTCTTGATAATAATAAGTTAAAAAGTCTATTAATTTAGATATTTCCTTTAAATTATTTTCATTAATTAATTCTAATAATGACTCTAAATACTTATTTTGTAAAATAGTAAGCATTTGACATTCACCAATAATCTTACTAGTCTTTTCATATTTACTAGGATTAGTAATAATCTCTTTTATTTTTACTAATATGCTTTTATTACTTTTATAATTTTTATTTAAGAAAACTATACTTTCATTATTAGCTGATATTTCATCTTTTAAATACTTAATAATAGTATCTTTACTGCTCTTATAATTATCAACTAATCCATAAGCTTCATATTCATCAATTATTTCTTCTAATGTTTCCATAATATACCTTCTCGAATAATTATCTTAGCCTAACTATTTTATTTAGTCAATAAAAGAAGTAACATTGTTACTTCTTAAATAATTTCCTTGTTTCTACTTCTTCAGTTACTAGTTTTACAAAATCTTCTTGGCTTAAAGTAGTAGTTTCTTTTTCTCCAAATAGACGATAACTAATTGTTTTATCATTCTTTTCGTTATCTCCTAGAATAAGAGTATATGGAATCTTCTTAGTTTGAGATTCTCTTAAACGATAACCTAGTTTTTCATTACGATCATCTAAGAATACTCTAAATCCTTTTTCTTTTAACATGTCAGTTACTTCTTTAGCATAATCTGCTTGATATTCAGAGTTTACTGGAATAACACATATTTGTCTAGGAGCTAACCATAATGGTAATATTCCCTTAGTTTCTTCTAAGTAATAAGCAATAAATCTATCTATTGAACCAAATACTGCTCTATGTAGAACTACTGGTGTTTTCTTAGAACCATCTTTATCAACATATGTTAAATCAAATTTAGCTGGTAAACAGAAATCTAATTGACAAGTAGAAACTGTTATTTCATTACCAACAGCTGGTTTTAATTGAACATCTAATTTTGGTCCATAGAATGCAGCTTCTCCTATTTTTTCTATATAATCAATTTTTAAATCATTAAGAACTTGCCTTAACATGTCTTCAGCTTTATCCCACATTTCATCATCTTGATGATACTTAACTTTATCTTCTGGATCTCTTAAACTTAATTCAAATCTATAATCAGTAATACCTAATTCTTTATAACACTCTAGAATTAAATCAACTACTCCTTTGAATTCCTCTTCTATTTGATCAGGAGTACAGAAGATATGTGAATCATTTTGACAGAATGTACGTACTCTTTCAATTCCTTTTAAAGCTCCACTAGCTTCATAACGACAATCTCTAGCAATCTCTGCAATTCTTAGTGGTAAGTCACGATAAGAATGTAATTCATTACCATACATAACCATATGATGTGGACAATTCATTGGACGTAATACATATTCTTCATCTTCTACTTGCATAATTGGAAACATTGCATCTTTATAATGATCTAAATGTCCTGATGTTTTATATAATTCAACATTACCTAGAGGTGGAGTTTGAACATGTAAATATCCTCTAGCTATCTCCTTATCTCTAATGTAAGTTTCTAATTTATTCCAAAGTATAAATCCATTAGGTAAATACATAGGTAATCCTCTACCTACTAAATCACTCATCATATAAATTCCTAAATCTTTACCAATCTTACGATGATCCCTCTCTTTAGCTTCTTCTAAAGCTTGTAGATGTGCTTCCAAATCTTCTGGATTATCAAAACAAATACCATAAATCCTTTGAAGCATTTTATTGTGAGCATCACCTTTCCAGTATGCTCCACTAACCTTTAACAACTTAAAATTCTTTAATAACTTAGTAGATTCAACATGTGGTCCACGACAAAGATCAGTAAAATCTCCTTGTGTATACATAGAAATAATAGTATCATTCTCATCCATTCTAGTAATTAAATCAACTTTATATGGATCATCTTTAAATTTTTCTAAAGCTTCTTTTTTAGAGATTTCTTCTCTGACAATTCTCTTATTATCTTTAGAACATTTCTTCATTTCTTTTTCAATTTTAGGTAAATCTTCTTCAGTTATAACCTCATCACCTAAATCAATATCATAATAGAAACCTTCTTCTATTACTGGTCCTACCCAAAACTTAGCATTTGGATATAAATGTTTTACAGCTTGTGCAAGTAAGTGAGCACAAGAGTGATTCATTACACTTAACTTTTCATCTTCTTTAATATTTATCATCTTCTCATTCCTCTCTTTTCTGCTTCTTCTTTTAGCATTTCTTTTCTAGCTAACTTTATTTTTTCTTCCACTATTAATAATCTTTCTTCATAATCTCTAATAGTATCATAATCCTTTTCTTCTCTAAGTAAGTGCTTTAAAATTACTTGTTCACTTCTAAGATTATGTAATAATTCTCCACTATTAACATTTTTAAAATCTAGTTCAATTTTAGGTTTCTTAATAGTACTCCTAATTAGATGTCTAGTAGTTTCCTTCTTACCTTCTAAAACTTTATGTACTAATGAAATAACTTCTTCTTCCTCCATGCCAATAACTTGACTATTTCTTTTAAGAAATTTACAAATATAAGAAATATCTGAATCTATCCCACTAAAGTAATCATAAAACTCTGCATCTATTTTAGGCATACTAGTACACATATATGAAGTCTTAGCTATTTTGATAAAACCCTCTACAGTAGTTGTATATTTCCTAATATCTTTTAATTCTTGACTATATTTGTCTAAAGTAACATGTTTATCTCTTACTTGTGAGAATGACTTTAATAATTTTTTAAATTCTTTCTGTAATTTAGTTAAATTCTTTTGATACTCTTTTGAACCTTTAAAACCATTACTTTCAGTTCTACTTTCTAATAATTTAACTTGATGATTTAATTCTTTTTCAAAAATTATCTTCTGTTCTTTGTACTTGGTAAAAGTATCAGTTTCAGTCATTACATCACCTCCTATAAAAATAAAAAGGATAGTACAGGAGTGCATGTGCACGGTACCATCCTTTGTTTAACTCAAATTATTAACGACTTTCGCCGGAATTACTTTTCATAATTCTACTCTAAAGGTAGTAATTATTAATATATCTATTCATTTTCACCAACCATGAATTCTCTTAAAGAATCTATTAATAATCGTGTCCTTTGTCAATGTATTTCCTAAATAACTATAACACTAATTTTTTCCTTTTTCAAGTCTTTTATATTTGTGGGAACAAAGTCTTACGATATCTTTTTATATAATCATTTTCTCTTTTATCATGTGTTTTAGTATTAAGATAATGCTTATCTTCCAAATCATATACTTTACATTTTAAAAGTAACAAAGCTGTTTTTTTGAAGTTAGAATACTTAAGAGCCATTATTTTTCTAAATAATTCTTCACCTTTTTCCACTTCATCGAGATTAACTATTTCTCTATATAACTTTAGTTCACCATTCTTAGTAATTGTACTTTCTGTTTTTTGTCTTTCAAATTCAAGAACTTTATCAAAATTAAAAATTTTCAGCTTTCCTTTAATATCTCCTGTTTTAACATATTTTAAATATGTTTTAACACTTTTTGAAGTTATAAGCTCGGTATGATACAATACTTGACGTTTTTTCCACAATATACCTTCTTCTATTTCATCTACTACTTGATTGATTGTTGTTCCTTCTTCTAATAGTGAAGGATTTCTTTCCAATTCACAATATGCTGAACTAATGATACACTTACTACCACTAAATATTATATCATCTGGTAAATCAATAATTTCTTCATACTTTACAGGAAAATAATTGGCATGAACTCCATGTCCATTACCAACCTTAGCAGTAATTGATATACTACCATCTTTAGTAGTAAAAGTATCATATCTAGTTTTTTTCTTTTCCATAACAAATCCCCTCTTTACCTACTTGTCCAACTACCTGGAACTATCATCATCGTACCTAAACCTATATATCCTTGTCCTAGACGGTAATTGGCATATCTAAAGAAACCATTCAAATCACGACAATTATTATCACTAGGATCAAATAAAGCACAATCTACAACAGCTAAATGTAAATGGATTCCTGTTGAATAACCTGTTGTTCCCATTCTTCCTAAGCAGTCATTAATTGTAACTGGTTTCCCAACATATAAACCATTAGCATAACTAGCTAAGTGAACATATTGTGAAGTATATTTTTTACCATCAATATCGTGTAAAACTGTTACAATTAAAGCTCCTGCACTATCTCTATAAATACCTGATATTTTTCCATTGGCTACTGGAAAGATTAACTCGTTAGACCCTCTTGGACTAGTAATATCTAAAGCTACGTGTCCATAATGAGGATTTTGCGTAACCACACCAATTTCAGTTGGTAAATACCAAACTCTTTTTGGTACAGCTGGTTTTGGATCTATTTTTCTAACACCAGTAAAGCTTACTTCCTGAAAGCCTTTATTATTAGGAAGACTCACTTCTTCGACATCTGAATTAGTTGAGCCAACAAAGTCTAATAAATTACTTTTAGTAGTTTCACTTTTAGTAGCCACTTTAGACATAGCCATATCTTTAGTATTAATATATTCAAAATTAAAATCGTATTCTTCTTCTTTGGCCATATTATTAACAATTTGCAAAGTAATAGCACATACTAAAAACAATAATGAAGTAATTTTAATAATTGTCTTCTTTGTTTTACTCATACTAATACCTCCAAAAGTGAAGCTTATTATACTAAAAATAAACGAATTTGTCAATCAAACAAAAAGCAGGTACAAGACCTGCTTAATCATTAAAATTAATTTAACTATTAACCTTTTTAATTAGGAGCTCCCACAGCAGCATAACCAACTCTTTGGTTTACACAATAATACGGTGTACAATATTTTTGATAATTCATACCTGCCATAGTATACATTCCGTTAATATCTGCTCTTAAGTTTTCACTAACACAACTCTTATCAGAAACTTCTTCATCAAGAGTACAGGATCCACCATTACTTTCAAACCATTCAACTTCTCCTGTTAATTTACTAATATTTTCATCATAGTCTTCATCATCTGGAGTAAAGCAAACTTCCTTTGTAGTATATAAACAAACTTGTGCTTTAGTTATAATGTCATTTGCAACTTCATCTCTAATATAATAATTTTTATTTAAATCCTTAGCATCAGTTACATATTCTCCAGGACTAACTTTAGTAAATTTACATACTAAACTATTATTTGAAAGATTAACTGCAACCGGCTCATTTGACATAAGAATACTTGGTGCTGTATTATCACTCATTGCATCTAATAGATTTCCACCTGAGATATATTCTTCACATTCTTCTTTACTTGTAAAAGAATTATAAACTTCAGTATCTTCAACAGTATCATATGCTACCCAACCATATCTTCCTACAATTGAGTCTCCCTCATGTAATTCATGTGTATCATTTCTATAAATAACTCCTGTAAATCCTGTTTGTTGAATTTCAACGCTAGATGTTACTTTGATTTGGCATTTACATAAGGCATATACACTTGTTGGAATAACAACTACACTAAGTACTAGAATAGCAAGCATACTTCCTTTTTTCTTTTTAGTATTTTTATAAATTGCTACTCCTACTGCACTTATTACTAGAATATAGAATAAATAACTTGCACCTGTTTTTGGATTACTTAAAATACTACTTCCTGAAGAAAGATTTAATGCAAGATCTTTACTATCTGTATAAGATCCTGATTTAAATGCTTTAGCAGGTACTTGATGAGCATAATTAACTCTTAGATTTACTGTTCTTGTTGAATTAGCTTTGATTATAGGATCAGTACCAGCATCTAACGTATAAGTTATGTAGTCAGAACTTAGTCCTAAACTATTACTATCTAATTCATAGTCATCATTAGAGTCATTTCTTACTACTATTTGATATATAGCATTATCTCCTTCATTAGTCATTGCTAGATTAAGGTTTACATTTTTACCACTAGCTGTTGGTTCTCCTAATTGAGTAACTCCTCCTGTCTTATTATCTAGTTTAATAGAACTAATTGTTACTTTACTTGTATCACAGGTTTCGGCATTTACTATAAACGGCATAAACAATACAAGTAAAAGCATTATTATTTTACCTTTTTTCATATATTCACTCTCTCTTCCTACTATCTTACTTTAATTATATATATCATTTATTAGATAAGCAATATTTTTCGTATACTTATCCGTAAAAAAATTGTCAATAAAAAAGCAGGAATATATCCCACTTCTTAATATTATTTACACTGGTTATTTTGTCCCACCTTTATGAACCCCACAATAATATGGTGTACAATAGTTCAATCCACTTCCAGTTTCAAGATATAACCTTTCAATATTTGCATACAAATCATTACTAGAACATGTCCTATTATTATCAGAAATTATACAAACTCCATTTCGACTTTCAAACCATTCAACTTCTTCTGCTAATTTACTAGTATTGTTACCATACTCTTCATCATCTGGAGTAAAGCAAACTTCCTTTGTAGTATATAAACAAACTTGGGCTTTAGTTATAATGTCATTTTCAACTTCATCTCTAATATAATAATTCTTATTTAAATCCTTAGCATTAGTTACATACTCTCCAGGACCAGTTTTAGTAAATTTACATGCAAGATTCCTTTCAGAACTAGAATTCGTTGCTTGAGTTATACTGGATGCATCATGAAGTTCCCTTCTATATACTTTATGAATTGGTGTAGATATATATTGTTCACACTCTTCTTGACTTTCAAAAGGATCATAAAATTCAGAATTATCATCAACATCATATGCTACCCAGCCATAGCTTCCTACAATAGAGTCTCCTTCATATAGGTTGTTTTGATTATTTCTATATATAACTCCTGTAAATCCTGTTTGTTGAATTTCAACACTAGATGTTACTTTGATTTGGCATTTACATAAGGCATAGACACTTGTTGGGATAATAACTACACCAAGTACTAGAATTGCAAGCATACTTCCTTTTCTCTTTTTAGTACTTTTATAAATAGCTACTCCTACAGCACTTATTACGAAAATATAAAATAAATAACTTGCTCCTGTTTTTGGATTACTTAAAATACTATTTCCTGAAGAAAGATTTACTGCAAGATCTTTACTATCTGTATAAGCTCCTGACTTAAATGCTTTAGCAGGTACTTTATTAGTATAATTAACTCTTAAGTTTACTGTTCTTGTTGAATTAGCTTTGATTATAGGATCAGTACCAGCATCTAACGTATAAGTTATGTAGTCAGAACTTAGTCCTAAACTATTACTATCTAATTCATAGTCATCATTAGAGTCATTTCTTACTACTATTTGATATATAGCATTATCTCCTTCATTAGTCATCGCTAGATTAAGGTTTACATTTTTACCACTAGCTGTTGGCTCACTTAATTGAGTAACTCCTTTTGTCTTATTATCTAACTTTATAGAATCAATTGTTACTTTACTTGTATCACATGTTTCAGCATTTACTATAAATGGCATAAACAATACAAGTAAAAGCATTATTATTTTACTTCTTTTCATATATTCACTCTCTTTCTATATCCTAATTTAATTATATATATCAATCATTTAACAATCAATGACTTTGTAAATTTTGTGTATACAAAAGTGTAAACACCACGTAAATAAAAAGAACTTATCTTCTTTTTTGATAAGCTCTTTTATAGTCTTTAGCAAACCATTCAATTGGATCATGTTTACTATTTATTTCATTCTTTCTTTTCATAACTTCTTCTTCTAGCCTTACTAAATCTTTATCACTAGGATTATCATCATAGCAGACTTCCAAAGCATGTTCTACTACTATATCTGCTGAACGTCTTAAAGCTGATGTACAATGACAATAGTGATCTAATCCTAATCCATCATGAGAACCTTCTATATCATACCAACCTTTAGGATATATTCCTTCAATTAATTGATACAACTTATTATATTGTTCTCCTCCATAAGTTTTAGTTAAATTATCAATCAAATCTTGTAACTTTTTACTATCTGACTGATTAACACTATGTACTCTATACAAACATGGATAACCTTTTTTAGCAAAGTAATCGGCTACTTTATTACCTGTTAATAACATAGTTTGATAAACTATCTTTTCAGAACCAATTCTTTGAACTCTTAAATCAGAAAAATCATCGGTACTAGCTTTTATATTTTCATAGATATTATCCCCTTTATATTTTCTATCTAAAAGTTCTGTAACTGCTTGTAAATTAAATACTACTTCCTGTAATTCTTTATCTTTTGAACCATGCTTTAAAATCTTATCTATTTCTTTATAAGTAGTCTGTTTATTACTTTCTATAATTGTCTTTTGAAAACTTTCATTAACAATATTACCTTCATTATCAATCTCAAAAAAATAACTTCTAGCAAGCTTAGGCATACCAGTAATTAAAGAACCAGTTTTAGCTGAAAACTCATATGGGAATAATGGAATAGTTCGATTATAATCATTTTCAGTATTACGATACTTATTGGATAAATAAATCGATCTTCCTCTATTAAGGGCTTCATTTACTATTTCATCATAATAAGGAAAATAACCCAAAACAGAAGCAATATGTACTCCTAATAAATAATTACCATTAGAAAGTCTTCTACAACTTAAGGCATCATCTATTTCAACTGCATTTTCTCCATCAATAGTAATAATATAGTCATCTACATACATTCTATTATTATGATTCTTATCAGTAATTTTAACTAACCTAGCTTTTTCTAGAATATCTTCATCAAAAAATACTGAAATATTATACTTATTAGCCAGTAATTCTATTCTAGAATCTTTAGATTCATCACCTTTTATAATATTTATTAAACTATTTAACCACTCTATTTTATTCTTATTCTTCTTAGCATAACTTTTTTTTACACTTAATTTATCAATAGCTGAATAAATTAAATCTAAAGTTTTTCTTTTTTCTTGAGTATTTAAATTAAAACTTCTTTGAGCAAGTATTAGAGATATTAAATTACTAAAATATAGAGCTTCTTCATTATTATCATCCTTAACACTCTTAATATATTTTTTAACAATATTTCTAAATAAAGAAACATCTTCTTTATCTTTGGCATTTACTAAACTAGGCATTTTATTAAAAGTATATTCAATATAATTAATATCTTTTTTCTCTTCAACCAAATAATTAACTAAATCATACTGCTTAGTATCTTTAATAGCTGTTTGTCCATCAATAACGTCAAGTTCTTCCCTAACAGATTCTAATTCATTAACTGCATTCTTAGAATCAATAAATTTATTCTTATTTTCTAATTCAATACGATCTATCTTTTCATCTAATTTATTAATTTGACGTGCCAATTTCTTTCTATTAACTTTATCATTAGTACTTAATACTGTACTCATACATTTAAAAAGTTCTCTTACTCTCTCAAGTGACTCTATACCAGTAACAGACTCTAATTCTTTGTTTATAACATTAAAAAAAATATCGATTACTTCATCAGCTTGTTTTGTACTTTTAGAAGCATATGTACAAATAACTTCTTCATTTACAATAGGACCTTTACCTTTGACAAAATTTACTAATGATTTCTCGATATTTTTCATTCCTAATCCCTCCTGTTTTTACTTATTAATTCCAATGGAACAGTCAATTGTTTAATACGTTCAATTATTCTTCGTGCCTTTACTTTATCCACTCCAGAGGAAGTGATTGAAAGGGATTTTTCCAATTCAGCTAAAGTTAAGTTTGAAGTAAAAAATGTTGGTAGATGATTTTCCATTCGATATTGTAAGATTGGTCCTAAGACTTCATCTCTTGACCAATTACTACAATTCTCAGCTCCTATATCATCTAGTAATAATAATGGTATTCTTTTAATATACTCAAATCTTTCATTATAGTCTAATCCAAAAGATGCTTTTAAACTTCTTAAAAATTCTGGATAATATATTAAAACAGACTTTTCTCCTTTTTTAGCCATCTCATTAAATAAAGCTGCGATTAAATATGTTTTCCCTGATCCAAAAGACCCTGTTAAATAAATACCTTTTGGTTTTTCAGTATTCTTATAATTATCTATAAATTCTTTAAAATACTTAATAATTGGAAGTCTTGCTTTATCATCTTTATAAATATCTTTAAAAGATGCTTTTTTTATTTCTTTTGGTAATTCATATAAATCTAAATTATCTTTATAAGAATTAGCTTCTCTTCTTTTTCTTTCTTTAGAACATTCATCATATGAAAAACTAATTATATTACCTTCAGGTACTGGAGTATATTTATACCCTTTAATTTTATTTTTACAAGTACTTAATCCTTTACAATTATCACAATTTTTACACTCTAAAAAAGCATCTTGTAGTGAAGATGTATATTTTTCTAATATTTCTTCTTTAATATTTAAACCGTACACATAATCTTTAAATTCTTTATCAGCACATGCTTCTTGGAAAGACTGGGTAAGCTTAATAGAATCAGTTTTAAATAAATCTTTATCTTTTTTCATAAACTTACCACCACCTATATAAATTTTATCTAAAATGTCTGCAAATGTCCACCTTTTTACTTGTTTTTACACAATAAAAAGTGGTATTTATCCCTTTATTACTTCTTTAAATTATAATTCTAATGGTATATAGGCTACTATCTCATCTATTCTATATTTTTTTGAATTATCTAATGCATTTACTATTTCTTTTTCAATTAATTGTGCTTTCCACAATTAAAGATTACTTTGCCTACTTTAAAACTATTTTCAATATTAATAGATTCTCTCATATGATCAAAATCTCCATGTGGTGACATACGTTTATGCATACGAAAAAATGCCTTAATTAGGCATTATCTTCTTTATATGAATATGATTTAACACGTTTTAAAATCTTTAAATCTTCTTTTTTTAAATCTTCACTTAACAATTTATCAGTTGGGGGATATTTAGTATTAATTTGATTAAAGTACTCAGCAATAGATAATCCTGTTTCTCTATCTACAAAGTAACCATTTTCAGTAGTAAAACCTTGTGTGGCCTTTCTTAATACTCCAATTGGCTCCATTGGAAAGATAGCATAATGCCCTTTTTTTGACATATAAATGCAATTATCATGTAATAATGCAGCACAAACAATTCTTCCATACTTCTCATAATCAATACTCATTATCTCGCCTCTTTAGTTGATTATTATATCACATTTTTATCTATTCTTTTAGTTTCATTACTTCTTTCTCTAATTCTTTTAAACTTATTTTTGGTGTTGGTAAATTTTCTGGCATAGTTCCGCCTAGTCTTTCAATACTATTTCTTACTTCTTTACCCACTTCATAATGAACAGAATTCGCAGTATATTCATTATCTACATTATCCCTTTTTAATTTAGCATCTGTTTGAGCAATTCTAAATATATTATCTGCTAGTTCTTCACTACCCATATTATCTAATATATCTTCTCTATATCTTAGTTTCTTTCTTTTAAAAATGTCATCTGCAGTTTCACCATTATATAAGCCTTTATATCCAGCATTATGAAATCTAGCTAAGTCTTTTACTCCACTATTAACTGCTGTTTTATTTAAATTAAAATTTCCTTTTCTTGCTTGATTTCTTCTATATAATCTTTTCTCATCTTCAGTTAGATTATTATATTCTAATTCAGATAGTTCCTGCTTTCTTGTTTGGATGGCGAAATAAGTTTGTCCAAGAGCCACTACTGGTTTTGATGAATCTGAGTTTTGAACTATTAAATAACATGCATATCGCGTTAATTTATAATCTTTTAACTTTCTTTTTGCATTTGAACCTATATCCACCATTACGTCCATTTGGGCGAAATGGTTCTCGACATTTTGCCCGCTCTTTTCACATGAAATCATTGCTTTTTTAATTGAGGACAAAAACTTTCTGTATTCACTATACTCTAATATTTTTCCTAATTCTCTTGCAGACCAATATTCATTACCAAATTCATCTATATGTTTAATATCTTCAAATACTTTTTCAGTATACTCTTTTATTTCATTCATTTTATCATCTTCTTTCCTATGGGCCACAAGTCCCTATCTTTAATTTATTATTCTAATTAAGATATGATTTTTACTTCGACTCTATCTTCATATATAAGCTAATTTTTTCTTTCTATCAGTGATCTTTCATGTTCATTAGATTTAATTCTTTCTCTTAATTCCCTTTCAGATAAATTATTATTTATTGCAGTATTGATATAATACATTAATTTGTTAATATCTTTTATTGATAAAAGTTCAGAATAATGACCTCCAAGTCAATTGTATCGCCAGTGATGATACTTTTTCATCTTTAAACATATTATAAAACTGTTTCATTCTAAATAAAGTTCTACAATTATATATTTTACCAACTTCAACAACTAACTTTTTAGAGTATTCATCTATAATATTATCTCCATATTTTCCTCCTTCTTCATTTAATAATCTTCCTATTTCAAAATATGTGATTACTTTATGTCTTTCTTTTGAATAATCCTTCACTTTTGAATATATTTCATCATCAATTAATTTATTTTTAATCTCATTATAATAATTCATATTACTCCTTTCTATGGTGCACATGTTTCAATTTTTAAGTTATTGTTTCTAATTTTAAGCATAATACTACCATCTATATCTGTTCTATATATTTTTGAATCCTTCAGATTTTTTAATACCTCTTTATTT
>ERZ842401.406-NODE-406-length-61813-cov-49.197367_pt1 | contig 61813 bp, 35 predicted proteins | sample MGYA00521270_ERZ842401 | MGnify/ENA primary metagenome ERZ842401 (study PRJEB31892, sample SAMEA3878208) | bioreactor metagenome | biome: Moose rumen | place: Sweden | collected 2011-10 | study: EMG produced TPA metagenomics assembly of the PRJEB12797 data set...
GGCACAAAAGTACTAACTATATTCTAGACCGCCTAAAAAGGGGTTGGATGCTTACGGTCTTGTGGAACTGGTACAGGCCTACTGCACCACAAACCGCTCGGGCGAGTGGATTGATTTCATGGCCGATGCCTTCGGAGCCACCATTGGGGCGGCTATCGGGCTGTTGCTTGCAAAGGGGCGCCGTGTGTAAGCATGGGGTGTCGGCAAAAAAAAAGCGTGCGGAGTCTCCGCACGCAATGACTGGTTACTGGGTGTCTTTAGCCCACTGGCAATAGGGATTCTGCCTGAGGTGGGAGTTGTAGTAGCGGCGGTCGCCCGTCACTTCCTGCCCGATGAAGGGAGGCTTGACGTATGGCTCGTCAGGAGCCGCAAGCTCTACCTCGGCCATCACCAGCCCCGCGTTGTCGCCGTGGAACTCGTCGACCTCGAAGGTGTGACTGGCAGAAGGCACCAGATAGCGTGTCTTGTCGATGATGCCCGGCTCGCAGAGACGGAACAGCTGCTCGGCCTCTTCAGGCAGAATCTCCTTCTCGAACTCATAGCGCGAGAGTCCACCATCGAGCGACGGCCCTTTGATGGTGAGATAGGCTTTGCGGTCGCGCTGCCGCACCCTGACAGTGCGGCCACGACCACTGCAGATGTAGCCCTGTCGTATGTGGCTGGCCGACGTGGCCATGCGCTTGTAGTCGTCGCCAACGACAAGGAACTTGCGTTCAATCTCCATTCCGCTCATAGCCCGCGTTCATCAAGCCATGATGTAGCACACATAGGCCATGTAGGTCAGGGCCAGAACGATGAGCACACCGAAAATCCAGTTCACCACCTTGGCGCCCTGCTTCTCTTGCTTTGCCTCATAGGCACGCTGCTTGGCATTAAGCTGCCTTTCTTCTTGTTTTCTTTTTGACATAATGATATTGTTTTTTTAGGGTTGTTTGATCTTTGGGATTGGGGGTATGGGGCTTATTGGTCTTATAAGATCTATAGAGCTTATAGGGCCTATGGACTTATGCCCCTCACTCCTCTGCCACCGGGAACTCCATGAGGTAGGCCTTGATGAAGCCGTCGAGCTTGCCGTTCATCACGCCGTCGACGTCGCTGGTCTGATAGTTGGTGCGGTGGTCCTTGACGCGCTTGTCGTCGAAGACATACGAGCGTATCTGGCTACCCCACTCTATCTTCTTCTTGCCAGCCTCAATCTTGGCCTGAGCCTCGAGGCGCTTCTTCATGGCACGGTCGTAGAGCTGCGACTTCAGCAGCAACAGGGCCTTCGCCTTGTTCTTCGGCTGGTCGCGCGTCTCGGTGTTCTCAATCAATATCTCTTCTTCCTCGCCGGTGTCGGGATCGGTGTACCAGTAGCGCAGGCGCACGCCCGACTCCACCTTGTTCACGTTCTGTCCGCCAGCACCTGAGGAGCGGAAGGTGTCCCACGAGAGCTTGGCGGGGTCTACATAGACCTCGATGGTGTCGTCGACCAGCGGGGTGACGAAGACCGAGGCGAACGAGGTCATGCGCTTGCCCTGGGCGTTGAAGGGGCTGACGCGCACCAGACGGTGGACGCCGTTCTCGCTCTTCAGGTAGCCATAGGCATACTCGCCACCCTCTATCTGCATGGTGACGCTCTTGATGCCGGCCTCATCGCCATCGAGCAGGTTGGAGATGGTGACCTTGTAGCCGTGAGCCTCGGCCCAGCGCATATACATGCGCATGAGCATCGACGCCCAGTCTTGCGCCTCGGTGCCGCCGGCACCGCTGTTTATCTTCAGCACGGCCTCCATCGGGTCTTCCTGCTGGCGCAGCATGTTCATCAGCTCTAACTGTTCAATGGACTTGAGGGCCTGGTCGTAGTCGGCGTCGACCTCCTCTTCGCTGACCATCTCGTCCTTATAGAAGTCGAAGGCCAGCTGAAGCTCGTCGGCCTTCAGCCTGACGTCGTTGTAGCCGTCTATCCACTTCTTTATCGACTTCACCTTCTTCATCTGCTCCTCGGCCCGCTTGGGGTCATCCCAGAAGTCGGGAGCCTGTGTGCGCAGGTCTTCTTCCTCCCACTCCACCTGCTTCTCGTCAATCTTCAGGTAGTGGCGCAGCTTGTCAGCGCGGTCAAGTATATCTTTTAATTGGTCTTGTGTAATCATTCTTATATCTAATTAGTAATGAGTAATTAGTAATGAGTAATTATGATTACCCTTGCTGTTTCCTCTTTACTGTTCCCGTTATACTAATCAATATCTTTACTATTTCTTCATTATCAGCATTAATTGATACGAACTCTTTATCGGACAGGATTCCCGCTGTATGTAAACGTCCAATCCAATATTTGGTCTCATTAGCCTCTTTAAGAGCAATTGAGAGTTTGGTAAGAAAATCGGCTCTGCTTTGAGCATATTGGCTTTCTGCCGTATTAGCACCTATACTTGTCCCACTTCTATAGACCTGCCTCAACATATCATAATCGCCCGTCTTTTTCATTGAGAGATATTTGCACATCTTAATGATTCTATCAGCAAACTTCTCCGTCTTTTTCACGATGATATTTTCCGGACGTTCCATTTTGCAAGACTAATCATAATTACTCATTTCTCATTACTAATTACTCTTTCTTGTGTTTCACTCCACATACATTGCGTCTATTTCTTTCTTATAGTTCTCGTTGAGCACACGGCGCTTAATCTTCAGCGTGTTGGTCAGCTCGCCGCGCTCCAGGGAGAAGGCGCGGGGCAGGAGGGTGAAGCGCTTTATCTGCTCATAGTGGGCCAGCTGCTGCTGCAAGGTGTCGATACGCTCCATCATCATGTCGCAAATCTGCTTGTTGCTGCACAGGTCCTCGCGGCTCTCGAAGTCGATGTGATGCTCGCGGGCATACTCTTCGAGCAGCGAGTAGACTGGTATGATGAGCGCCGAGACAAACTTGCGCTGGTCGGCAATGATGGCAATCTGGTCGATATACTTGTCTACCAACAACTTCGACTCAATCATCTGCGGGGCAATATACTTGCCGTTAGAGGTCTTGAAGAGGTCCTTGATGCGCTCCTTCAGGAACAGCTCGCCATTCTCCAGATAGCCTGAGTCGCCCGTGCGGAAGTAGCCATCGTCGGTGAACGCCTGGCGCGTAAGGTCCTCGCGGTTGTAGTAGCCACGAGTGATGGTGGGGCCTTTCAGCAGTATCTCGCCCTCATCGCTGATGCGGATGCTGATGCCCTCGATGGGAAAGCCCACCGAGCCTACCGTCCAGGGGTCGCCCAAGTGGTTGCAGCTGACGGTGGCCAGCGACTCCGTGAGACCGTAGCCCACCACCATGTTGATGCCTATGCTGTGGACGAACTCCTCCACATGGTGGCTCACGGTGGCACCCGCCGTGGGGAAGAAGTGGGCATTCTCCAGTCCCAGCTCCCTGCGCACCAGCGAGAACACGGTCTTGTTCAGCATCTCATACTCCATGTGCAGGCCGATGGGCGGGCGCTTGCCCTTCGACAGATACTCGATGTTATGGCGGCGACCTACGCTGAGTGCGTGCTGGAACAGCTTGCGCTGCATGGCGCCAGAGTTCTCTATCTTCTCCATCACGCCCATGTAGACCTTCTCCCAGAAGCGAGGCACCGACGACATGCACGTGGGATGGGTCTCGCGCATGCTTTGCTGCACCTCCATGGGATGGGTGTTCACGATGAGCCGCGCACCCTCGGTGAGGCACAGTATCTTCCAGCCCTTCTCGAAGATATGGGTGAAGGGCAGGAAGTTCATCACACGGTCTTGCTCGCCCACGGGCACACACTTATGGTTTGCCTCGAAAGCTGCGTGATACTGTCCCATGGTGAGGATGACGCCCTTCGAGTCGCCCGTGGTGCCGCTGGTGTAGAGGATGTTGGCAATATCGTCCATCGTGGCCGCATTCTGCAGCGACTCCACCTCGCTCTGACGGGGCAACCCGTCGCCTAAGCGCAGGAAGTCGTCGAAGTACATGGCCGTGGTGTCGCCCTCAGCCAGGTGGACAGTCTGGTCGAAGACGATGATGCGCTCCAGCGTAGGACAGGTGGCAAAGACCCTGTGGGCCTTGTCATACTGCTCCTGCTCGCCGACAAAGAGGAACCTGATCTTCGCATCGCCAATCATAAACTGTATCTGCTGCTCCGAGCTGGTGGCATAGAACGGGATGGTGACCGCACGGATGCCCCATGCGCCGAAGTCGCAAAACAGGTATTGCACCGAGTTCTGCGAAAAGACACCCACGTTCTCCTGCACCTTGACGCCCAGATTGAGCATGGCGTTCGACACTTTCTTTACTGCCTCAGAGAACTGATTCCACGAATACGACTTCCACTCCGTGCCGCCGAAATCCTTATAGATAAGCACTTCGCGGTCGCCATAATTCCGGGCCTGGTCGTGAATAAGTCTCGACAAATGACTGTTTGTCTGCATAAGCACATGTTGTTTTATTAGTGCAAAATTACGCAAAAACGCTCAAAGAGCCAAATTTATCGCCACTTATTTCTGTTTTGAATGAAAAATGCCGCACGATGCAACGGGGCATCGTGCGGCACGAATGATGAAAAAAACAATAGGTGCGGCTTACTGGAAGGGCAGATACCAGCTGCTCTCCTGTGTCAGGTCTTTCACGCCGGGACGGGCAGTTCGTATCTTTCTGTCGAACCAGCGGCCACCATAGTTGGCGCCATAGAGTCCGGCCTTGTTCTTGTGGCGGGCAATGCGCGTGAGGTCGCTGAAGCGCGAGCCTTCGAGAGTGAGCTCGAGCGCATACTCGTCGCAGAGCAGATCTTCGACGGCATCAATCTGTGCGGCCAGCGTGTCGGTTGCCGTAGCAGGGATGGTGACGCCGAAGGCGGCAGCTATCTCTTCCATCTTGGCGGGCACCACCAGACGGTACTGATAGTCGGAGTGGATGCCCTCAGAACCGAGGTTGTTGTTAACGCGGTCGCTGCTGCCGTGGGCATGGATGCCATGGTTGGCAGCAAACATCGACTGGTTGGCCACCGAACCGAACTGGAACCTGTTGACAAGCAGCGAGGTGGTGGTGTCAGTAAGATAGACGTTGCGTATAGCCTCCTCGGCCAGGCGGCGGTAGTCGGCGATAGAGTCAGGATCAGACATCGTGGCAATAGCGGTGATGTAGTAGTTGTACTGCTGCTTCTGCGTGTTCATGCTGTTCACGAGGTCGTAGTTCAGACCGTCCTTCAGCACGGCAAAGGCTGCATCGGGATGGCCCATGCGGTTGAGAGCCTCGGCCAGGTGCATATAGACAGTAGCGACGCGATAGAGGATGATGTTGGCCGGCTGGTACTTGATGAAGTACTGGCAGGTGTCCTGACGGTCGCGGCCGTTGCTGCCGAAGATTTCCCAACGGCGCATGTCGCCAGCCTTGAACGAGCTGCGCGTGTTGCCCGAGGCATCGGTGCTGTTGTCAATGTAGTAGTAGAGGCAGCTGTCGCTCAGTGCATTGTAGGCCTGCGACGGTACAATCTGTATCTCGCTGCCCATGTAGACGCTGTCGGCATGGATGGCGTAGTAGTTGTAGCCAAACATACGGGGCAGGTTGCTGGTGACGCCCTTAATCTTGTTGACAGCCATCGGGATGTAGGTCACGATGTCACTGGCACCCGTGCTCGTGCTGGGATCTACATACGAATTGGTGTTGGCGGCGAAGATGCCGCTCCAGTTGCCAGAGGCGCTGACAACTCGCTGCAAGAGAGCCTCGGGCAGTGTGGCACCAGCCGACTCAAGCTCGATGAGACGCTCGACTGAAAGACTGGAGTAGTAGCTCTTGGCACACAGCTTGTTGCTGTAAAGATAGCTCCAGTAGTACTCGGCAGCCTTGCTGTAGTCCGAATAGCCATTGCCACGCTCCAGGTAGAGGTCGCCCAGGATGATGTCGACGGGCACGAAGAACAGACGCTGCTGCACGCGCTTGGTGGTGCCGCGGTTGGTAGAGCCGAAGTTGAAGTCGCCACCATAGTTGGGAACCTCCATGCCCTTGAAACGCTCGATGTCGGTCTCGGTGAGCAGGGCGGTAATGACCTGGTCGACGTCATACTCAGGCAGGTTGCCGGCATCGTCTATCTCGCTGACCTTGGTGAGGGGCGAGAGGAAGAACTTCACCTTGCCAAACTGGCGCACGGCCTGCAGGTATGCCCAAGCACGAAGGGCGGCCACACAGGCATACTCGTTGATGACAACGTTGCGTCCGCTCCTCTCCAACAGCGAGTCGCGATGAGCCAGATAGTAGTTGCAGTTGTTGATGACGTTGTAGTAGACGTAGGCCGAGTCGTACTTGTTGGTGTTGTGTGTCGGCAGGTCGTAGTTGGCCAGGTGCACGAGCGCCGTGTCGGCCTTGGTCGTGAGGTCGGCCAGGTCGCCACGCATTTCGTTCTGAATGACATAGACGTCGGCCAGCTGCTGCATGGCATTGAGAATGCCGGCAGCATAGAACAGGGAGTCGGTCTTCTGGTCAATATCGGGGTCGACCACCTGGCGCGTACTCTCCACTTCAAGCATGTCCTCACAGGAAGTGAACGCTATGCTAAATGATAACTGACAAATGATAAATGAAAAACCTATCAGCTGTCTTCTGCTTATCTTGGTAATCATAGTTACTAATTTCTAATTGCTTATTAATTACAGGTTGATCTTCGTACCGATGGTGAAGGCACGTCCCTGAGCCAGATTGCCGCAGTCGATGCCCTGATACATCACATTGTTCGACACGCTGAACTCCGGGTCGCTGCCCAGATAGCGGGTGACAGTGAACAGGTTGGTGGCCTCTGCCCATACCGAGAGGCCCTGCAGCCAACTGAAGTTCACGGGCACACGATAGGTGAGTGTGAGGGTCTTCAGGCGCAGATAGCTGCCATCCTCAATCCAGCGATCGCTGAAGCGGTTGTTGCCCTGCGGGTCGCCATAGTTAAGGCGCGGCATGTCGGTCTGCTGACCTTCGTAGCGCCAGCGGTTGGTCACGGCCACCTGCTGGTTGTAGAAGTTCGAACCCGAATTCAGAATCATGCGCTGGTAGTTGTAGACATCGTTGCCGAGCGAATAGTTGAAGTTGGCAGCGAGCGTGAGGTTCTTCCAGTTGATGCTTGCAAAGATGTTGCCATAGATGTCGGGGTTGGGGTCGCCAATGACCACCTTGTCGTCGGCATCGATGACACCGTTGCCATCAACATCGACAAAGTTCACATCGCCAGCCTGGAAGAAGTGGAGTGCGCCCGACTCGTCCTTGGTGTAGAGATAGCCGTTAGGATTGTCAGCCGACACCTTGCCTGCACTGCGTGCGTCAGCATCGCTGGCAAACACGCCGTTGGTCTTGTAGCCATAGAACAGGGCCACGGGGCTGCCCACACGGGTGATGATGTTGTTCTCAGTGCTGTAGGCAGAGCTCAGCTCCTCGTTGCCATTGGGCAGCTGGGTCACCTTGTTCTTATAGTGGCCCACCGAAGCGCCCACCTCTACGCGCCAGTCCTTCGTGACTACGGGCTTCACCGAGAAGTTGGCCTCGAAGCCCTCGTTCTGCAGCTCGCCGCCGTTGCTCCAGTAGCGGTTGATGCCGGCTACGGGCGAGCTGAACGACTTGAGCATGAGCAGGTCGGAAGTCTTGTGGAAGAAGTAGTCGAAGCCCAGGCTGATGCGGTTGTTCACCAGGTTGGTCTGCAGACCGGCGTTGAACTTGCGGGTGGTCTCCCACTTGATCTTGTCGTTGCCGATGTTGGTCAGCTGCAAACCGCGCGAGAGGTTCGAGTAGTTCACAATATTATAAGAGGTGGCCACGGCATAGTTAGAGATGTTGTCGTTGCCGCTGAGGTCGTAGCCCACGTTCAGACGCAGGTAGTTGATGCCTGTGTTCTTGGGGAACCAGCGCTCGTTGGTCATCACCCAACCGGCCTGCACACTGGGGAACAAAGCCCATGCCACGCCGAAGAGCTTCATGTTGCCACCCTCAGAGCCGAAGCGGCTGTTGGCCTCGGCATTGAGACTCAGGGTGAGGAAGTAGCGGTTCATGTAGTCGTAGTCTACGTTGCCATACCACTGCATCACCTTCCACTTGTCGTTGGCACCGTCCATATAGAAGTAGGCCACCGACTCCTTACCCTCGATTCGTGGGTTCTTGTCGTTGAGCGAGCTCTTGTAGTCGGAGGTCAGCTGGTCGGCATCGTAGGAGAAGTAGCTGTAGCGGAAACCGGCAAATGCCTTCAGGTTGTGTGCGCCAAAGTTCTTCTTGAAGTCCACGTGGGTGTTGCTGTAGATGCTGTTCTCGTTGGAGAAGAGTGTGCCGAAGCGGGCCGTCACGCGGCCGAGGTTGGCAATCTCGAAGGTAGGCACGCCCTCGTAGGGACGATGGTAGCGCTGAGCGTTACGGTTGAGCGAGTAGTTGAAGGCCGATGTCACAGAGAAATATTGGCCCAGCTGCAGCGTGGGTTCGAGCATTGCATGGAAATTGGTGTTCTCGGCACGGTTCTTGTTCACGCCGCTTGCCTTGGCCAGTATGGCCAGGGGGTTGGCCAGCGATGTGCCGCGCACCAGCTCGTTGCCGCTGTCGTCGGTGAACAGGTCGTCGGCCTCGCTCAGCAGCTCGGTGAAGTCGCCACGATACGAGTTCCACTGGTTGGGGTTGAGCACAGGCGACTTGATGAGCGACAGGAAGGTGGGCGATGTCACTGCTCCCTGGGTGAAGTCTTCAGGAGCGCCGTCGTCGAACACCGAGCTGGTGGTACGGGCAATGGCGATGTCGAACTTGGTAGAGAGCGTGGGCAGGATGTAGATGTCGGTGTTGAAACGCACGTTCATGCGGCTGAAGTCGTTCTCGCGCGCGGTGCTCTTGGCATCCATATATCCTACAGCGAGGTTATACATACCCACGTTGTCGCCACCCTGCACGTTGATGTTGTAGTTCTGGGTGAGGGCGTTGCGATAGGTCTCGTCGGTCCAGTCGTAGTCGTTGTGGTAGGTGCGATAGTAGGGCTTGGTGGGGTCGTTGTTCAGGAAGGGGAAGCTGAGCTGCCCGTTCTGGAACTGACCGATGGTGCCCAGCATCTCGGTAGCATAGTTGCGATACTGGCTGGCGTTGAGCAGCGAGGGCAACTTCGGTATGAGGGTGTAGCCCACGTTGATGTTGGCGTCGATGCGGGTGGCCATGGAGTGGCCGCGCTTGGTCTCGATGAGTATGACGCCGTTGCCGCCACGTGCGCCGTAGAGGGCAGTGGCATTCTTCAGCACGGTGACCTTCTCAACGTCGGCCGGCATGATGTTGGCCAGCATGTTGAGAAACTGCCCGCTGTGTAGCGAGGTGCGGTCGTACTGCATGTCCTGCTCAATGCCGTCGATGACCACCAGCGGCATGGCGTTGCTCTTGATAGAGTTGATGCCACGGATGAACATGGCGTTGCCGTTGCCGGGTGCACCCGAACGCTGTATGGAGTGCACGTCGCCACCCAGACGGCTGGCAATCTCGGCGTCGATGGTGGCATCCTGCACACGGGTGGCCTCAAAGTGGCGGGCTGCCGTGTAGTGGGTGTTCTCGTCGTACATCGTGGCGAACTTGTCGCTCAGCATATACACCTCGATGGCCTCCTCGGGCTTGCCGATGGCCACCTGCTGCGACAGGTATTCGGGCGAATAGACATAGAGTGCGGTGGCAAACACGGGCACCCTGATTTCAAACGAGCCGTTCTCCTCGGTCATGGCGGCATAGCGGCTGTTGCCCAGCATCTTGATCTGGATGCCGCTGAGCGGCTGCTTGGTGGCCAGGTCGCACACCTTGCCCTTCACGGTCATCAGTTCATACTTCTCAGCCACAGGCTTCCGCACGGGGCGACGCACCTCTTCGGTCTCGTCGTCACTGCCCTGCTCGGTTTCGTCGTCCTGTGCCAGCACGGGTGCGGCCATGGCAAGCATCAGCACACACAAAATGTTTTTCAGAAACAGGTTCTGAATGTCGTATAATGTAGCCTTCATAATTATTCCTCCTCAGCTTCTTCTGATTTAGTAGTCAAATACTTCTCGCGCCACAAATCGTGGTAGTCCTCAGGAATGAGCATGATGCCGGCAATGCGCAGGCGGTTGTCATACAGGTCCCATTCGCCGGTACGGTTGCTCAGCTTGTTACGGGTGCTCTCGATGTGCACGTATGGAGCAATCGTCACATCCGATTCCTTCGAGGGAATGTTGGCGTAGGCAATGGGGAGCGTCACCTTACCGATGAGCATGGTATCAATCTTGGTAGAGTCAGAGACGAAGTTCACCGTACCGTCGGCGGCCTTGAAACTCTGCTCCTTCATCTTGCCGTCGGCACCACCATAGCCCATAGACACCGAGAACTTGTACGACTTGCGCTGATCCTTCGACGGCACATACACGTCCGACGGCACCATCACCACATAGAGGAAATAGCTGGTGGCCAGTGTGTTGGGCACGTAGAAGTCGAGCTTGGGCGCCGAGCGGTCGGACGACACGAGGCACTCCAGGTAGCTGATGCCCGCATAGCCTTCAGGCAGTACGTAGCGCTCGGAGTTGAAGTCGATGCCCGTGGCACGGATGTTGTTGGGCGTCATGCCCTCTATCTTGGCGCGTGTGCCGCTCGACGTGGCCGAGATGCCGATGCCGGGGCACCAGCCTTCCCATGGCTTGATGGGCAGGCTGTCAAGGATGTGCACCTCGCCGTTGCTCAGCTCTACGGACTGCTTCACGTAGGGCGACGTGGGGGGCAGGAACTCTGGACCGTTCGAGTAGTACTTCGACGTTGTGGTGTAGAGGGTGTCCTGCGGTGTGGTCTTGTCGCCATGAATCCAGCGGTTGTAGCGCGAGTTGTTGTTGAGGAACATGCTCCTTGCAATGGCCATGCGGGTGAGCGAGTCGCTCAGGTACTCCACTTCCACGGCCTGTGTTTCGGTAGTGGTCATCTGCGACGTTATCTTCTGATAGGGCGTCGAGGCGATGTAGTTATAGTAGCTCTTTATCTTCTGGTAGGCATCGCCGTAGGCCTTGTCGTTGGGCAGCAGCATGGTGTAGCTGCTGTCCTCCACGCCGATGCGTGCACGCAGCTCGGTGGTCATATCGTTGGAGATGTCGAACACCGAGTCGGTGTACTCCATCAGGCCCCGCTCGTTGATGTCGCCCTCGGTACTCTTGCGCAGGTTGAGCGTCTTGCGTTCGTACTTACTGAAAAAGTTCTTCACCGAGTCGCAGCCCTGTGCGTCGAAGATGTACTCATAGACATTGGGCAGGAACTCCACTGCACCCGACATGGTGTGCAGCAGACCGTTGATGCCCGGCTCGTTGACGGTGGCCAGATGGTTGCTGCCATAGAGATAGCCACCGTTGGTGGTGTCGTTGGCAAACTTGAACGACTTCTCGTTCAGCGAGTGTATGGGGCCGTCAATCTGTCCGATGGCATCGTGGCGGAAGTTGGCCACGTGACTATAGACGAACCTTGACAGGATGGTGTCGGGAGCAAGCCCCCTGTAGCGCTGATAGTCGGCGTCGAACGTACCGTCGAGGGGTGCCCACACGGTGTAGTACTGGTCGCCATCCAGGTCTTTGTCGAAGCCCGACAGCTTGACCAGCTCGGCAAACTGCTTCAGGTTTCCGTTGGCCTGAATGTTCTGCCAGAGCGTCTGCTGACTTTCCGGCGTTCCCGACGTGTACGACTCGTTGTAGTCGCTGAAGTCGGTGCATGATGCCGACAGCAGTGCTGCTGCCGCCATCACACCAATGGTATATTTGTTTCGTTTCATATTGTTTCTAATCTATTAAATCCGTTACTCAGTCCATTCAGATTAGTACATATCCTCCATGAGCGTGGGGTGCTGCACGAGGTCCAGAGGCATAAACTCCACATAGTCCAGCTGGAACACGGCAATGGGGTTGTCGGTCAACACCGACTTCACGCGCAGCCAGTAGTCGCCCTGGTCGAAGTGGCCCTTATACACGATGCGGCGTATCTGGTCGGTGCGGTAGCGCACAATCCAGTCGTCGCTGGTCTTCTGGTTCTCACGCACCAGCGAGAGCAGTCCGCGCATCCAGCTGCGGTTGCGCAGGTCCTTGTCGGCAGTATAGCCCTTGTCCACCTCGAACGACTCGTCGTTGCGGGGGTCGGTCCAGCCCACGCGGGGGTCGGCTGCGTCCATACGGCAGTCCATGGGGATGTCGAGGGTCTGCATGTCGTTGGGGTCGTTGGTGCGGCCCAGATAGTACTGCACGATGCCGAAGTGGCTGGCAAACGTGAAGTCGAGGCGCACCTCATAGTCGCCCTCGGGCACGGGGGGCAGCTTGATGGCGAAGTCGGCACGGCCGGAGCCACGGAAGCTGTCGCCCTGATAGAGCGAGTAGGACTTGTCGGAAGAGGTGTTGAGCGAAGCACGCACGTTCATGCCCAGGTGGGTGTTGTTGCCATTGTAGACGCGGATGTCGTCGAAGAAGTCGTTGGCAAAGCGGATACGGGCCTTGCCCACATCGTTGGTATACATGTAGCGCCAGCCATTGCTCATAATCTCAGGCAGCTGCGACAGCCAGTCCATGCGCAGACGCTCGCGGAGCACTCCCTGCGGTACATCCTTGTCGTAGACAAGCGGACTGCCGATGGCATAGACGTAGCCATTGAGTGTCTCCTCCATGCTGGTGAGGTTGAGTTCAACTCCCTCGCGCTTCACGGCATGCAGCGACGAGCTCTTGCCCAGGCTCTCGAAGTCGTCGGTCATATTGTTGTTCTCCACCCAGCGGTTCAGGAAGGTCTTCGACTGTGAGCGCACGGTCCATGCCTTCACCAGCGTGTTGGGCAGCATGGTGCGGTAGTAGTCGTAGGAGTCGCCGCTCCATCCGTGACGGCCGGAGGGCACCACGTTGAAGTAGGTGGTCACGACGTCGTTGCGCAGACCATAGCCCAGCAGGTGGTAGGCCACGAACATGTTCAGGGCGTTGTTGCGCGACGTATAATCGGTGCCCGTGCTCACGGTGTGCACATAGTCCTGTGCAGTCTCGCTCCAGAGTCCGTTGGTGCGCAGGTAGTCGTACCACTGGTCGGCATTGGCATAGATTCTGTTGGCGTATGCCACCAGGCCGGCAAAGTCGTTGATGCCTGCAGCACGCAGCACATCGTCGCTCTCGGCAAAGATGGTGTACTTCACCAGCGATTCGTAGTTATCTACATGCTGGTCGTCGGGCACCATCAGGTGGTCAGCGTCGTAGTCGGCCTTCTCATACGATATCTTGTCCTTCTTTGTCTTCTGCAGCGAGTCTACGAGTCCGGTCTTCTCAAGTGCCTCAGTGAAGATTTCGTAGCCCTCCATCTTCTTCAGCTGCGAGCCTACCAGGCGGTTGCTGCGCGGCAGCACGGCGCTGATGCAGTGCACAATGCCGTTTACAGCCGTCTTGGTCTCGCTGTCCTCGTCGATATTGGTGATGGTGACAACCTCGTTGAGCGTCGGGCCATTGACGGGGTCTATAGTGATGGTGATGGCGCGACCCAGCAGCGAGTTGACGTTCTTGGCATTGTCGTCGCTGCTCATGTCCATGATGGTCATGGGCGTTGCACCCGTCTGGCTGCTGCCGGCGATGTGGTAGAGGGTAATGTCCCTGCACAGGCTGTCGGTGAGCCAGCCCAGCTCAGCATGCTGGCCCTCGGCGAGTGTGCCGTGTTCCTCCATGCCGTTGTGGGGGTTCTCCTCTGCCTTCTCTGGGTCGCGGTAAAGGCTGTCGATATAGTTCTGCACGGCGTCGTTGCCAGGTGCAAAGACGGTGTAGCCGCCATACGAGTCGAGAATGCGGTCGTAGCGGGCCTGCTTCACGATGTAGTGGAAGTTGGCCAGGTCTTCGTGCTGAGCCAGATACTGCTCTACGGTGAAACCGGTGAAGGTGTAGAGCGTAGAATCGTCAGGCTCGGCCTTGCAGGAAGCCAGCATGAGTGCTCCTGCAGCCAGGCACCCGCTGGTCTTCAGCATTGAAATAAATATATTGTTCTTCATTGTCGTTCTTTTTAAGATGATGTTCATAGGAAAAACCGTTGCTTAGTAATTCTTCTGATATTCACCGCCGGTAGTACGGAAGCCGGGGTTCTGGCTCAGATAGGCATTCACCTTCAGCTCGCTCTCGAGGATGGGGAAGTACATCTTAGGCTCGGTGCTCAGCTGGAATGACAGGGCAGCACCGCCGTCGCTGTACTTGGCCTTCACCATGGTGAGCATCTCGCTGGCCACAGCGGGGAACTTGGTGGCGTCGGCCAGCGAGTTGCCGTTGGCATCGACGGTGTTGAACTGCTCGCTCATCTTCTTCGTGGCATCCACACCAGTCATGTGGCGGTACGCATAGCGCATCAGGTCGAACCAGCGCTTGCCCTCGAAGCACAGCTCACGACGACGCTCGCTGAGTACAAGTGTCTCCATCTGCTCGGGCGAGTTGTAGTCGCGCCACAGCTGGATAGAGTCGTTCAGGTCGTTGAGCGAACGGTTGCTTATCTGCTTCACGATATCGGCAGCAGTCAGCAGGTTGTCATCGGTGCCGAAGGTAGAGCCAGCAGCTGCCAGCTGAACCAGGGCCTCGGCGCGCATGAGCATCAGGTCGCTGGTGCGATAGAAGATCCAGTTCTGGTCGTAGGTGCTATAGCCGTTCTCAGTGTCACGGCCCACGGCAGCGGTGCTGGAGTTTTCAAGCTTGAGCAGTTCCGAGGTAGTGTTCGATACCATCTTGCGCACGTTGAAGCTCTCTGCATTGGCATTATCAACGTTGAAGCACGATGTCCAGAAGCGGTAGTCGTTCTTGCTGAAGAACGCATTGCTCGTAGATACGGGAATGTTGTTGGCCTCGATGGTGCCGAAAGGCTGGGCTGCCACCAGGTAGCCCGGTGTAGTCTTGGCCTTATACTGCCAGAACATCTCGCAGACAGCAGTGTTCACGGCCAGCGAGCCGTTGAACTGCAGCTCGAAGATGCTCTCGATGGAGTTGCCCTTTCCGAACACCTCGCCATAGAGGCGCGAGCCGCGCAGCAGGCCGAGGTCTTCGCTGAAGAGCTTCTGCATCTTCTCCGTGTTGTTCATCGAGGTGCTGATGCGTGCGGCCTTGCCAGTGATGACCTGGTCGCAGAGGTCAGCACAGCGCTGATAGTCGCTGCGGTTGCGGGCCGCCATGCGGGGGTCGTTGTGGTTGATGGATGCACGCCACAGATAGACGTCGGCCAGGATGGCACGCACGCCATCGGAGGTGAGCAGGCCCACAGGATAGCTGGCGGGCGACAGGGCGATGGGTGCAGCCTCTTCGAGGTCGTTGATGCAGAGCGTGAGCAGCGAGTCGGGCGACAGCTGTTCAACCTCCATCTCCTGACTGCTGGTGCGATAGGCAGCACCAACGTAGGGCACGTCGCGGAAGGCCCTCACCAGGTAGAAGTAGGCCAGGGCGCGCAAGGCCAGCATCTGCGAGCGGTCGGTCTGGAAGACGCCGCGGGTGTACTGCGGGTCTATCGACATCACGCCGGGTGCCATCTCGAGCACCAGGTTGCACTTGTTGATGATGGAATAGACTGACGACCAGTCGTCGTAGGTATTCTTGTCATCGAGGTTCAGTGTGTTCACCTGCTGCAGGGCAGAGAGTGCCGACGAGCTTTGCATGTCGCTGTTGGGGTTGACATTGTCGCCACGCAGCTCGCCCCACACCAGGAAGCGGCGCATCACGTCGGCCGAGTTCAGCTGCTTGTAGGCACCTGTCACCATGCCCGAGACGTCGTCCTTGCTCTTCCAGTAGTCCTCCTCGATGGTCTTCTCAATGGGCAGCACCACCGTGTCGATGCAGGAAGTCATGACAAGTCCCGACATGGCCATCAGCATATATTTTGTGTTGCGAAGGCTTCGCAACATACTTGACAATTTGTTCATAGTCTTCATATTGTGCTTAGTTCCTTATTCGTTAATCATTGCTCAAGCCATTAGAGAGTGACGTTGATACCCACGGTGAACGACTTCGGACGCGGTGTCTGCGAGTCGTCGGTGGCAATGCCCCATCCGCTTGCCGAGTGCTCGGGATCGCTGCCGCTGTACTTGGTCCAGCAGTAGAGGTTGTTGCCCGACACATAGAACTTGGTCTGCTTCAGGCCTAAGGGCTTCAGCAGCTTGGCAGGCACCTCGTAGGTGAGCTGTGCATACTGGAAGCGAACGTAGCCGGCATCCTCCACATAGCGGTCGCTGCCCAGCCAGTTCCAGGCTGCGGTGCTGCCATAGTAGGCACGCGGCATGGGCGTGTTGTCGCCATCCTGGCGCCAGCGGTAGTTCACAGCCGACGTCTGGTTCTCGGTGGTGGCCATCTTCTGCAGGTTCATGCGGGCTGCGTTGATGACCTTGTTGCCGAAGCGATAGTTGAACGAGGTGCGCAGGGTCCACTTGCCATAGCGGAAGGTGAAGCCGAAACCACCGTTCACCTTAGGCAGCGACGAGCCGAGGTAGACCAGGTCGAGCTGGTTGATGTTACCGTCGTTGTTGATGTCCTCGTAGATGGCGTCGCCACCCTTGAACTGATAGTTGGCCGATGTGCCCGAGCCTTTGTAGTTATACATAATGTGCTTGGGCGTGCCGTCGGCATTCATCAGCACCTTGCCTTCGGCATCGAGGGCGATGGGAGCGGTGTAGCCTTTGGGCAGGAACACGTTGTTGATGTAGTCCTCAAGACTGAAGCTGGGGTCGGCCATCCTGCGCTCGCGGTCGAGGTCGGTCAGATACTCGTAGGAGTACTGGTAGACGCCCTTGTAGCGCAGACCATAGATAGAGCCGAGCGGGTTGCCCACCTGCACGCGGTTGAGCCACTTACCATTGTAGGAGAAGTCCCACTCGCCGTTGATAGACTCGAGCACGCGGTCGTCCATCTCTGAAATCTCGTTGTAGTTCTGTGCCACGTTGATGTTGGCCGACATAGAGAACTTGCCCTTCTTGATGATGTTGTTGAACTCGAGGTTCAGCTCCCAACCGTCGTTGGTCATGGCGCCGACATTGGCGTATGGCAGTGTGGTGTAGCCCACCGACGACGGAATGCGGACGTTGCGCATCAGCAGGTTGGTGGTCTTCTTGTGGTAGTACTCGAACTCAGCCTCGATGCGGTCGTTGAACAGGCCGAGGTTGAAGCCCAGGTTGTAGCTCTTGGTGGTCTCCCACTGCAGGTCGTCGAGCTTCAGGTTGTCCATCGTTGCCGAGTTCAACGAGCCGTTACCAGTGCCGTAGTAGCCGGCAGCAGTGGTATAGATGGAATAGAAGAGCGACTCTGACGAGGGTGCGTTACCCACCATACCCCACGAGGGGCGGAAGGCGAGCATCGACACCACCTTGCGGCTCCACTTCATAAACGGCTCGTCGATGATGTTCCATCGGCCAGAGAAGCTGGGGAAGTAGGCCCACTTGTTCTTCGGGCCGAACTTCGAGTCGCCATCGGCACGGATAGAGGCACCGATAGAGTAGCGGCTCTTGTAGCTCAGGTGGCCGTTGTAGCTCCAGTTCTGTGAGCGGCCCTCGCCTACCGAACTGCCAGCCAGCACGTTGCCGTTGCTGTCGGTGGCAGGACGTCCGCCCACGGTGGGCGACGTGATGCCGTTGGGCAGCATGGCCGTGGTCTCGTACTGCGAGTTGCTGTTGGAGATGCTGAACTGATAGCGGGCACGCATGGTGGCTGTCCAGTCCTCGTTCTTGAAGTGCGGAGTGAACGTCAGGTCGTTGGTCACGGTGTAGGCCATGCGGTTGCTCTCCAGGTTGTAGCTCTTGTTGTAGTTGGAACTTGTCCAGGCGCTGTTCTCCAGCTCAGCGGGATAGTAGGACGGTGTGCTGCGGGCATAGATGTCGAAGTAGACGTCGCCCTTATAGGTGAGGCGGCTCTGGTCGCGGTCCTTGCCCAGCAGCTCGTACTGGAGGGCAAAGTCGGGGCGCACACGATAGGTGTTGTCCTTCGACCAAGCCAGGTTGGCAATGGCCACGGGGTTGCCCAGTTCACGCACCTTCGACAGCTCGTAGCTGGACAACTCGGTCTGGTGGGTGTAGCGCTGTGCGGTAGACTTCGTGGGATTGACGATGTAGTACTGTCCGTCGATGTCGTTGCCATAGCGGTCCTCACGATAGATGGTCATGTTGGGCGCCAGCTTCTGGGCTATGCCGAGCAGACCCGAGTAGTTCTTGTTGTTGTTGGAATAGGTGAAGTCGACCTTTGTGGAGAACTTGATGCGGTCGGACACAAAGTAGTCGAGTGTAAGATTAGTGGTAAATCGGTTGAGCGACTGCTTGATGATGGTACCGGTCTGGTGGTAGTAGCCAGCCGAGATGCGGAAGTTGGCCTTGGTACCACCGCCGGAGATGTTGACGTTGTGGTCGTGGGTCTGACCGAACTGCGTCACCTCCTTCACCCAGTCGGTGTTGTCGTTCCAGTTGTGGTAGTCGGCCCACGACTGGGTGTAGTTCAGCTCGTCGATGTACTGTGTGGCGTTCTGTGCCTGCGTGGGGTTGTAAAGCTCCTCCTTCATCATCATGGTGTAGTCGTCACCGTTCAGGAGGTTGTAGCCCTTGGGCTGCCAGGAGCCGGAGAACTTGTAGCTGTAGCTCACACGGGCCTTGCCGCGAGCACCACGCTTGGTCTTGATCTCGATGACACCGTTGGCGCCCTTCGAACCCCAGATGGCGGTAGAGGCGGCGTCCTTCAGCACGGTGATGCTCTCGATGTCCTCGACGTTCACCGAAAGCAGGGCTGCATACGACTCTTCGTTGGCGCTCTCGAAGTCGAACGTCTCGTCGGGGTTGTCCATAATCTGGTCGTCGACGACGATAAGGGGTTCGGCGTTGCCGTTGATGGTGGTGACACCACGCAGACGCATGGTGGTGCCGGCACCCAGGTTACCAGAGTTCGACACGATGTCGAGACCGGCAATCTTACCCTGCAGGGCCTCGTCGGCCGATGTGAACGACAGACCCTCCACCTCGGCGAAGTTCATGGTCTGCTGTGCCACCGACACCTCGCGCTTGGGAATGTTCAGACCGCCCGTGTTAGAGCGGCGCTTGGCGGTGACGGTAACCTCCTTCACCTGGTGCGAGTTGGAGCCGAGCTTGATGGCGAAGGTGGTCTTAGAGCCGATGGGCACGGTGACGGTCTTTGCGCCCACGTAGCTCACGCTCAGATGGTTCTTCGTGTTCTTGACAGCCATCGAGAAGTTACCGTTGACGTCGGTCACTGCGGCCGAGACGATACGGTTGTTGGCATCACGCTCGGTGACGTTGGCCATCATCACCGGACCGAACTCGTCGCTCACGGTGCCTGAGATGCGCTGTCCCTGGGCCATAGCCGTATGCGCGAGGCATAGCAGCATGGCTATCAGTAAATATTTGATGCTTGATTTCATATCTCTTCGTTATATATATTATATAATAGGTGTAAGCGCTCTTAGCGGCGGATGTAGTTAGACAAGAGGGTCGAGAACTTTCCGTCGCTGTTGGGGCAGAGGGGCCTGTCGATTTCGTGGACCACGGCGAACGACGATGTATAGACCGTCTTGGCCCTGTCGTAGCGGGCATCGAGAATCACGTCGCGCGTCATCTCGTTGGCCACCTTGCCGGCAGCACCGTCGACGATGGTGTGCTCCACGCCGGCAGCATCCTTCACCTTCAGTGTGCCGTTGCTGATGCTGGTCACAGTGAGCTTCAGGTTGATGTTGTTGGCATCGGGCGTGAACGTCGAGTAGTCGCCGGTGTCGCCGTAGTTGTTGGCAAACACTGTGTTGTTCTGGAAGTGGTAGCGCACAAACTGGCGCAGCAGCTTCACCTGCTTCAGCAGGCGGGCGCTGACGGTGGCATAGTCGTCGCTCAGCTCGCCAGCCTCCGACTTCTCATACTCGTCGAGGATGTCCATGTAGTTGGGCAGGCCTTTGGTGTAGGCCTCCTGCATGGCGGCGTTGGTGGGAGCATAGACGGTGTAGTTGAAGGTGTTGAAGAACTTCACCACATAGTCGTTCTCGTAGGTGGCCATCGAGTAGGGAGCATTGGTCTCGGCGCTGTTCTCGGCGTTGTAGCCCTTTGCGTGGGGCTGCTCGAACACGAGGTACTGGTCGGACTCGACCATCTTGGTGTCGGTGTCGTACTCGGTCTTCACGCCCAGCCACTTCATGAAGTCGGGGTTGTCGAAGAACATGCAGAGGTTGAGGAACTCAGAGAACTGCGGGTTGCGCTTCAGCACGCTGTAGACACTCTGTGTGGGGGGCTGCAACAGGCCGTCGAGCTGATAGGCCACACCGTTCTGCTCAGGATAGACCTTCGAGATGGCTGCGGGCTGGGGCCATGTGCCGTTCAGCTGGGCGCTGGTGGCCACGGTGCTGCCCTCGGTGTTGCCCGTCACCTTCACGCCGGCGCCGAGCTTGGTGGTGTAGTACTTGTTCTGGCCCATCACCTCGCCCTTCTTCAGCACGATGGTGTGCATGTTGATAAGCTCGTTGAGCAGCGACTTCACCACCGTGTAGACGGGACGGTTGGTGTTGCTGGCAGGCTCCATCGTATATTCGCCGATGCTGTCGCCCACCTGGCGGGTAACAGGGTTGTACTTCCAGTGCGAGATGCCCAGGCCGCTGGTGGCCTTGTACTTCTCGCTGTCGAAGAAGAAGTGGACTACTTCAGGCTGCAGTGTGCTCAGCGAGGCTGCGTTCACATAGTATGTGCCGAAAGCAGCGTCGGTGGGCAGGAACTGGGCATAATTGGCCGACATGGCCAGCAGGTAGGTGTAGTAGTCGAGGTCGATAGAGTAGTCGTACTTGTTGACGGTGCTGCTGCCGGAGTAGCCGGTAGCCGACTTGTTCTGGATAATCCAGTTCACCACCTTCATAATGTCGCTCACCATGGCTGGAGCCGACACCGACGAGAAGTCGGGGGGAGCAATCATGCGGTTGAGCACGTAGAGCACGCCGTTGTTGGCAATGCGCACGTCGTAGGCACCATTGGCATCCTTGCGCACGTCGCTCAGCTGCAGGCCCATCAGGTCGCTGGCATTGTCGGTGACGGCGTCGAACAGGCTGGGCACAGTCTTGGTGAACTGTGTCTGCATCAGGTTGCGCAGGATGACCTGGATCTTGTCCTGCGGTATGGAGTCGATGTTCTCCTCAAGGTTCTCGAGCGTGTTGGGCTTCTTGCCGTAGCGGTCAATGAGGAAAGCGCCCGAGCCCATGTTGCCGTTGTAGGCACCGGCGGGGAGGAAGTAGCCGCGCACGGCCTCGTCCTCAGGCACCAGGATGGCAGCCACGTCGCTCTGACGTCCGTCGCCGTTGCCGCTCTGGCCGGTGGTCAGGTAGTACTGGTTCCAACCCGGGTCGAAGCGCAGCAGGAAGCCCGTGTTGATGTTGTTGCCATCGGGGTCTTTCTGCACCTTGTTGTCGTAGGAGGCGGTGCTCATGTAGCGAATCTCGAAGATGGAGTCGATCTCCTCCCAGCCATACTGGGCAGCCGAAGCCTGATAGTCGCGGGTGACACTGCTGTTGTAGACAGGCAGTGCAAAGCGGTCGAGCATGCGGCTGAACAGCTTGGTGTCGTCGCCCGACTTCAGCAGCTGGGCCATGTTGCCCGGCGGCACTATCACGTTCTCCACCTGGTGTATGTAGCCGTTCTGGCAGGTGATGTCCTTGTGCACAATCTTGTTGCGGAACACATAGCCGGGCTGCTCCTTATCGTCATACTCCTGACCCATCAGCACGGAGAAGTCGCTCTCGGGACCACTGGTGGAGAGTGCATGGGTGAGCATGAACTCGCGGGTGAAGTGTATCATCATAGGCGTGGTGGCGTCGGCAACGTAGTGCAGGCCGCCAGCCTTCTGATCGAAGCGCTTGAAGTAGGGGTTGTTGACAAACAGCTCGCTGGGCTTGGCGCTGTGGGCCACGGTGTCGATGATGCTCACCGAGGTGGCGTGCTTCATGGCCTGTCCGCGGACGACGGTATTGCTTCCGGCCACGTTCGACATCATGTTCACCAGCATGGCGTTGTCGAGCATCGAGGTGTAGAGCAGCAGCTTCTTCTGCGCCGTGCTCAGGTCTTCATACTTCCTTACGTTGGGCCACTGGCCGCTGGCAAAGAATCGGTCGAACGCCTCGTCGTTGGCAGGGAACACGGTCTTAGAACCGGTGCGGCCCAGCACTTCGCTGTAGCCCAGGTCATCCACCAAACGCAAGTACGTGCTGAACGTGCCCTCCAGTTTTCCTGACTTTCGGGTACTCAGTTCTTCGTAGATGCTGCCGCCCAGCCAATCGGGCCGCGACTCTTCATCTACCTCCTCATGCTTGTCTATACAGGCAGTGGGTAGCAGGCCCGCACAGAGAAGCGAGAATCCAAAGATGAGTTTCTTCATACTGTGTTGTTAGTTAGTTATTTAAGATTTGTTTTGTTATTATCTCAGTAGTAGGTCTGATTGTTCACCGACGGGCACAATATGCCCAATATCGGAATTTAGGCGCAAAGATAATACATTTTAACCAATCTCACAAAAAATTAACCGTAAAAAAGCAGTGATTCGTGAAAAATATACCCGTATTTTTGATACCGCCACCACGGCATCCGCCCTTTCTCCCGTGCCACCGCTGCCGCAGAGGCTCCGCGGGAACACCGCAGTGGCACCGCGGGAATGCCGCTCATCAACGATAAAGGACAGAAATTATCATAATTATTATAATTTCTGTCTGTTCTACAAGTGTTTGTGGGTGTGAAAGAACAAAGATTAAAAGATTTATAAGATTATCCGCACCCAAAGAAATCTTTTTAATCTTTACATCTTTGTTGAGAGTAGCTGCAATAAGGCACCGCGGGAATGCCGCTCATCAAAGATAAAGGACAGAAATTATCATAATTATTATAATTTCTGTCGGTTCTACATGATTTTGTGGACGGGAAAGAACAAAGATTAAAAGATTTATAAGATTATCCGCACCCAAAGAAAAGCTGTAAAAGAAAAAGCCGCCTGCGCAACAGTTGCACAGGCGGCCCCCAAATAAAGCTATGATGTAATAAAAATTACCTCGATAAGGATGTAATAAGAATTACCTCGATAAGCTATGATGCAAGGATTACTTCACCACATACTTCTTGCCGTTCTGGATGTAGATGCCCTTCAGGTTCTTGCCAGAGAGCTTCTGACCGGCGAGGTTGTAGATGGCACCAGCATACTGCGGAGCAACGACTGTCTCCTGGATGCCGTCCTTCACCGTCTCGCGGTTAGCGTCGTCGCCATAGAAGCGCAGCGTCGGGTTAGCCAGGAAGAAGTTGCAGTCCTGCGTAGGCATATCCTGCAGATAGAAGCCAACCACGGGCTGATCGCCAGCTGCCACGTTCAGGTCGGCAACGGTCAGATAGTAGCCCATGTCGAAGGCCTTCTTCAGCGTAGTGATGATGTTGGTGTTGGCACCGTGACGATAGTCGTAGAGGAGCAGCTTCACGTCGTCGCTGTAGACGAGGTAGGTGCTGTTCTGGTCGGTACCGTACTCAGCGTTGGCGCCCTCAATGGTCATGCCCTCCTGGACGATGGCACCGGCGGCCACGGTATCAGTGGGAGTGGTGACGAAGAGTTCCTGCTTGCTGACCACCTGATAGATGCCGTTCTTGGTGTCGCCATGGAACGTAGCGTTGAAGCCGAACTGATAAGCACCGGCGGGCAGGCCACTGAGCTGCTGGGTGAGCTTGGTGCGGTTGTAGACGAAATCGCCGACAACTTCTTCAACGCCCGTATAGTTCTTACCATAGAGCACACCGTTGCTGCTGTTGAACTGTTGCTCAGCATCGATAACATTCACCCAGTCGATGATGGTAGCATCCTCGGTATTAGCCTCGAAGGTGGGGTTCTTCACGAGGAAGCCCAGCTCATAGTACTTGCCTGTAGCTGGATAGACACCGCTGAGCACGAAGCGCTGGCGAGCAGACTCGAGCAGGTCGAACTGCGACATGATCAGGTCGAAGTCCTCAGAGTTGTTGACAACGTTCTGAGCGGTCTCGAGAGCCTGGCCCATGAAGGCCACGTTGACGTTCTGCGGGTTGCGAGCCTCGTTCTTCATCTCGGTGAGCTGGTTGATGACCAACTGCAGCGAGTCCTTGGTGGGCTTCATCACGGCAGCGATAGAGTCCTTCACATACTCGTCGTAAGGACCATAGTACTTCAGCGTAGTAAAGCCGAAGCGAATCTGGTTGCAGACCTTGTTGTAGTCGCCGTTCAGACCAATCTGCACGGGGTTCTCCTCGTCCACATTGTTCACGATGTGGCGAACAGAGAACTCAGCGAAGTTTCCGGGGTTCCATTCTTCCTTGATAGGAGTAGTGTGCACCTGGACAGAGTCGTTGCCCATGTAGAGGTAGACACCAGTCTCCTCGCTGTCGCGGCTACCGTTGTTGTTGGCTGCGATGATAGCGGTGAACACATAGACACCAGGTTTCTTCACAGTGACATCTTGATAGACACGCTGTGCATCGTTGGCACCGTTACCGCGAGAGTAAGAGTAGCCCTGAGCGCCGAAGCTGGTGTTGCCGGTACGAGTGCGAGTCCAGCCGTCAGCGCTGGTCACATCGGGGTTAGTGTAGGCCACATCGCCCGGGGTGTTGTAAGAGGCATTCAGGTAGTAGAAGTCCTCAACAGCGTCGGTCAGCAGGTTGGTCTGCTCTACGAGACCTGCCTTGGTAGCTACCACGCCCTCGTCTTCAGCGCTGTAGGGAACCACGGCCTGTACTGCATCGTATGCAGCCTTGGCAGCATTCTTCACTGCAGTCAGCTCGTTCTTGCCCTTCAGACGAGTCTCGTCGGCCAGAGCAGCGTCAGCCTTCACAATAATATCTGCCAGAGCGGTGTACTCAGCATTCTGCTTCTCCACATACTGCCAAGCATTCTTCAGGCGATTCACCTCAGCAAGCAGGACATCACGGAAAGCTTCTGTCCACTCGTTGGGCAGCGCATAGGCAGCCTCTGCCAAATCAATGGCACGTTGCAATGAATCCTTAGCATAGATATACTTGGGGTTCTTCATATACTCGTCGGCAGTAGCAAGACGTTTTTCCAGCTCATCACGCTGCACAAGCACAGCATTCTTGAAGAAGAACTCATCGACCTGCTCCTGTGTAAGACCGCCAATCAGACGAATGTCAATATTGTCAAAACGGAAATCGCCACCACCCGCATTTGCTGGAGAACCACCCGAGCGGAAGCCAATGGTAAGCAGGCTATCAGCACCAATAACGCCAAACATAGTGTACTCCTTAGCAATAGTGGGGCTAAGGTGCTCCATGACGGTGGTATCGTTGTTGATGAAGAAGCGCTGGTTGGCAATAGTATCAGCGTAATTGGTATTGTAGGAATTGCCTTCGCTACCGCCCCATTCCGTACCTTTCCAATCGTAGTGTGCGCTGGACAGCACCGTGTACATAACACGAGCACCAGGTATCATCTTGATGGTCTGATAGTAAGAGTCTTCGCCAAGGGCAACGCTCTTGGCACCTGCCTCCTGGTTGATGTGTGATGTCTTGAAATCACCAGCAGGAGCCTTGCGGTTCCAACGGTCGCTGCTTGGATTAAGGGTCCAGCCTTTAACTAGGGTTTTAGCTGAGTTCTTGTCAATCTCTGGTCCGAAGTCAAAGTTAGTGAAATAGCCACCAATATTGACAGTGTTGGCATCGAGCAATGCTTGATAACCATCATTTGCAGCAGACAAGTACTCATCAGCATCAGAGGCATCCAAATCGTCAGCCTCTGCGAGCATACTCTCGACATCCTCTACAAGTCCCTCAGCATCGTCGCGGCCATTGGGGAAGTTCTGCTCGTCGGCCAGGAACATCTTTATCTTATTGAGTACGTCGGTGATGGCGCGCTCATCGAAGACTTCCTTGACAGAATAGATGGCAAAGTCGGTGAACTGGTCGCCAGCCTGCATGTTGGTGAAGCGGAACACCACGTTCATGGTCTCAGAGACCGTCACCTGATAGGCAATCTCCTTCCACTCATCGGTGTAGTTGAGCCACTTTGACACGGGTACGCCGGCATTGCCGAAGTCGGGGTCTTTATCCATGTTTACCGTACCATCGTTGTTCAGGAAGATGCGCTGCGAGTTGGTGCCCAGTGTGTTGGGGTTGGACATCGTGCGCGCCTGAGCGCCCTTCACCTTATAGGCGACGATGTAGTTACCTGCAGGAATCTCAGTAGCCAGAAAGATGTCGCCAGCGGTATTCTCAGCACCGGGGGTCACGACCTCGATGACGCTCTGTCCCTGAGGACCCACGCCGTCGACAACCATAAAGTAGTCGGCAATGGCAGCCAGGTCAACCGAGCCGTCGGCAGTAGTGGCTGTCGTGAGCCATCCGTCGAGGTTCTGGCTACCGGCAGCAATGGCGTTGGGAGCACCCGTAAGCTGCCACTTGGCACGCTCGGTGTAGTAGCTGTTGCCAGTACGCAAAGCATTGTCCATGCCATAGGCAAATGCCGATGCGGTGGCCAGCACTGCCAAAGCAAGTGTAAGTAGATGTTTCTTCATACTTGTAGTTAATTTAAGTTGTTAATAGAATTAATTTAATTTGCTTGTTTGAGTAGAGTTCTTAGCTAATAATAACTGTGATATCGCCTGCAAAGATACGAAGATCTTTCGTTTCTGCACCATGTTTTTTGTTCAAATACCCGTAAATTAATACTTTTTTAAGTTTAATTACCTATCTCACTAACACCTTCTGGGTGCCACGGGTGGTGCCGTTGCTGAAGCGGAGCACGTAGGTGCCGGCCTTCAGACCGTTCTGGCGTGCCATGCGGGCAACAGTGGCCTTGGTAGCCTGGAACTGTGCCACCTGCTGACCGTCCAGGGTGTAGAGCGTGCACTCCACAGGAGCGGTGTCGGCGAGGTGCTGGAAGATGGCCGAAGCCCTTGCCACACGGATGGTGCCGTTCTTGGTGAGCAGGTCGGTGGTGTCCCATGCCAGTCCCTCAGGCAGCTCGGGCAGGTTGAGCACTGGCGTGCCGCTGAAGGTAGAGGCACACGACCACAGCTGGAACTCGTCGCCCTCCTGCGGCTCGTAGGTGTCGGCCATCGTCAGGTTGACGGTGGCGTTCATGGCGAGCGTGGTGCCCACGGTGAGCACGGTGCGTGCCGACGAGGCCGTGCCGGTTCTGTTGATGCGCAGGTTGAGCACCGAGCCAGCCTTCAGGTTGCAGTTCTTCGTCACCTTCAGCTCGCCCGACGGATTGGTGGCGTTCTGGCGTCCGATGGTGATGATGGCACCGCTCTCTGCAGCGAGTGCAGGCACAATGGCCGTGCCCTGTAGTGTGGCTCCGTCGCGCACGGTGACCGTGGCGTTGGGGTTGACGATGGCCGTGCTGTTGTTGACGGTATAGAGATAGAGCGTGCCCTGGTTGACGAACAGGCGCGACACGCTGAGCTGCTTGCTGGCCGAGTTGATGGTCCAGGTGCCGGTGCCGGTCTTCACGACGGCCATGCCGTTGAGCGTGCCCTTGAAGTTGATGTCCTCGTTGCGGCCACCCAGGGTGACGGCGCCAGTGCCGTTGAGTGTGCCCTCGCCGGTGATGTTGCCAAGAGCCAGCGAGTTGCCACCGTAGTTGAAGGTGATGCCCGAGTTGAGCTGCAGCGTGGCCTTAGGCAGGCCGTAGCTGTTGTTCCAGTCGAACGACGGGTCGTAGCTGGGCTTGGCCTGACGGTTGGTGGTGGCGGGGATAAGCGTGCCCTCGAAGCCGCTCCAGTCGCCATTCCAGTAGCAACGCACGCCGCCGCTGTAGACGGTGAAGGTGCCCGAGCCGGTGAGCTTGCCGTTGATGGTGCCGCGATAGGGGCCGTAGTAGGTGGCCTTCTTGCCCTCCTGCACGATGAAGTTGGCGTTGGTGGTGCGTCCGGGCGTATCGTCCATGGTAGAGCCCCAAAGCGTGCCGTTGCCGAACTCTACGGTGGCGGGCAGCTGGTCTACATTGTTAGAGGCGATGGCGGTGACGGTGCCCTGGTCGATGAGCAGCTTAGAGATGGTGTGGGCCGTGCCCATGGTCATGGAGCCGGCACCCGTCTTGTGCAGTATGCCGCTGCTGTTGGTGCGGAAGCCCTTGTTCAGGGTGAACGACTTGCCCGATGCCACACTGATGGTGGCCTCGCCGTTGACGTAGATCTGCTGGTCGGTGAGTATGGCCTCGGTGCTCTGCAGCGTGGTGCCATCGTTCAGGGTGATGGTCTTCCTGGCATCGCCGAGTGCGCCATAGAGCTGGCCGATGGTGTTGGCCAGGTAGTTGACAACGAGCGTGCCGCCGTTGACGACGGTGTTGCCCGTGCGGTTCTCGCTCAGGATATAGGAGGTGCCGGCACCGTTCTTGGTGATGGGTGCCTCGTTCATAATGCTGTCGCCGCTGACGACGTAGGTCTTCGTCTCGTTGTTGAAGGTGATGCTGGCAGGACGCACGGCACCCTTGACGTGGACGTTGGTCTGGATGGCGTTGTCGTCGAACACGATGTCGTCGCCCAGGCCGCTATAGTCGGCCACGCCGTTGTTGAGGAAGTTCTTCGTCACGCCGAAGTCCCAGTCGTTGTTGTCGGCGCTGCCGTTCCACACCACCTGCGTGGGAGCACGGAAGGTCTCTATGTCGAGATAGAGCTTGCCATCCTCGTAGCTGAGCAGGTTGCGCTTGCCGCCGATGCCCTCGAGCACGATGTCTTCGATGTTGCCGTCGATGCGCTCGACCTCGGCCAGCAGGTAGCGACCGTCGGTCACATCGTCGCCGTTGATGTTGAACTGGAACACGGGCGTAGAGTACTTAGGCCCGTGCTGCCACGTCTTCTTCTCCAGGCTGATGACGCGGGCCTTGACCACGTCGCTGCTGACATCGCCGAAGAGGTCGAACACCACGCGCGAACCGAAGTTCAGCGCCAGCGAGTCGGCCTGCATCTGCGACTTGGTGCCGTCGCCGATGGTGATGGTGGTGTTGTAGTCGGCCACGACGCTGCCGAAGCGACCGCCGTCGGTGATGAGCGAGGTGTGGCGGTTGAGCCATAGCGGGCTGTTGAGCAGCGAGCCGCTGAAGACGAGTGTGCCGTTCCACACGTCGGTAGGACCGGTGTAGGTCTGCTCAACGGCAGGCAGCTCGAGTATGCCCTCGCCCTGCTTCACCACGTGGGTGTTGCCGCTGAAGCCAGCACCCTTGACGGTGTGCTTATAATATATATAGGTACGCGCGGGAGACTTGGGTGTGCTGCGGGTGGCCTGCTTGTCGCCCGAACCCTGCACCCAGCAAGCGGCATTGTCGATGAACACCCAGGGCGATGCACCTTCCTGCACGGTCACCTCGGCATCGGCCTGCGGACAGAGCAGCAGCTGCTCGTCGTTCTGTGCGGCGGTGATGGTGGCACCGCTGCTAAGCTCGGTGCGGCCTTCGAGCACCAAGGGTGGCGGGGCCTGGGTGATGCCCTCCAGCTCGCCTATGAAGTAGCTGACGTGGGGTGGCTGGTTGTAGCCAATGCACTGCCAGGCCATGCCGTTGCGATATTCGTGGTCGTGCCACAGGGTGGGCATGCGGAACTCTGTGTAGTAGTCGGTGCAATAGATGTGGAAGCCCGTGTTGTCGGCCAGACGCAGCACCAGCTCCTCGCGCCAGTCGCCAATGATGTCGCCCTGGGCCGAGGGGTTGCACTTGGTCCAGTTGTTGGTGATGCCGCTGAAGCTCTTGATGACGCTGCCGCCCCACTTGAACACGTTGCCGGCGCGGTTGGCACCGTTCTTCGAGTTGAATATCTCGTCGAGCAAGTCGCCATCCCAGTAGATGCGGTTGTTCAGGTTGGCATAGCTGCCCGACATGGTGTCGCCGTTGCCGTCGATAATCTTGCCAGAGGAGAGGCCGATGACGCCCGAGCTGACCGAACGGCCCTGACTGCCCGGATAGAGGTTGGTGAAGTTGCCTGCCAGTGCGCGGCCATCGTCGCCGCCGTCCTGCTTGCGATAGTATATCTCGCCAGTGGTGGCGTTCCAGTAGCTGTTGCCCTGCGAGCCTTCCTGGCAGGTGAACTGCTCCAGTCCCCAGCGATAGGGGTCGAGGTCGCCGCAGTGCTGTGCGTCGCCGTGTCCCAGGCCCGAGGTGCAGAGTCCATAGCCTGTGTCGTCGAGAATCATCGAGCCATAGACAATCTCGTCGCGACCGTCCATGTCGACGTCGGCGATGGCAAAGTTGTGGAATCCGTTGCCGAACCAGGGCGAGCCGCCGTCGTAGCAGTTCCAGCGCCAGCGCACGGTAAGCTCGTGGGTGGTGCGGTTGACGTCAAGTGCGCAGGCCTTGTGGCGGGTGTAGCAGCCACGGCCCAGGAAGATGCTGGCATGGCGGCCGTCGATATAGGGAGCGCCGAAGTAGTGCTTCATCATGCGGTGGCCCAGGTCGCCCCACACGTTGGCGTCGCCCTCGGTCTCGTTGGCCTCGAACTGCGGCAGCGGATAGGCCATAGGCGTCCAGTTCTCCTCGCCGTCCCATCCGTAAGGCTCGCCGGTCTCGCCGTTGAGGTAGAGCAGATACTCCTTGCCCACACCCATATACTCAGGACGCTCGTAGCCGAAGCCTGCGGTCATGTTGCCGATGTTGATGTTCTTGCCCGATGCGGTGTGGATGATCATGTTGTCGGCGCCGCGCATGATGCACTCGGCCTTGCCATCCTCATCCCAGTCGTAGCCAATCATGTCCCACTGCTCGTCGGCGCCGGCCATGAGGTTGGGGCCGAGGTCTATCCACCAGAGTCGCGTGCCGTCCATCTTGTAGCACTCGTAGAGGTTGAAGTCGGTGCGGTTGGAGGCACTGCGCAGGTTGCCCTGGCTGTTGTTGCGCTTCACGAGGAACTCAGCCACGCCGTCGCCATCGACGTCGGCCAGCGAGATGTCGTTGAGGGTATAGCCCGGCGTGGTGGTGTCGGCACCACCGGAGTTGCCTGCCACTGAGTTTGCGATGGTCTTGCCATCGCGGTTGACCACGGGCAGCACGGGCACGAACTTGGTGTCCGAGCTCCAGGCTCTCACCTCGGCACTCTTCTCCTGCTCTACGCCACGCACCACGGGAGCCACCTGATAGCGGCTCGACGAATTGCCGGCGGCATCCTGATAGTTAGAGGTCTTGATGGGGGTGCTGTTCACCTTCGTGCCGTTGCGATAGAGGTTGTACTCCACATCGAAGTATTCGCTGCCGAAGATGCGCCAGCTGACGAGGTTGCCGCCACTGCGACCCGGCACGGCCACGATGCCGCGGTCGAGCTTGTCTACAACACGCTGTGCACCAGCGCTCAGTGTCATGGCGCTCACAGCAAACAGTAGTAGTAGTTTTTTCATTGTCGTTAAGTATTTAGTTATTTCTCGTAGTCACATTGCATAACGGCTACAAAAGTACGCAAAAAAATTGGAACTATAACCAAAAATAATAAGAAAAATACCATGTTATTTGGCAGATTGACACTATTTTTGCCCAAAACATAGCCGCCAATCTAAATAATTTGCGTATCTTTGCAGCCAGAACGAAACCAACTAAAACTAATTATACTCAACTTTCGCAAGTTGAGGAGTTAAAGGAGTTGAGCGAATGTGAAACTTAATTTTACTAAGCATGCGCATGAACAAGAAACTACTCACCCTCACCATGCTCGCAGCTGCCACCACGGCCGCTACAGCACAAAACACGCCCACCAGCCAGATGGAGTCGATAGACCGCGGCGTGGTGGCGCTGAAAGGCAAGACAGGCGGCAACTTCGTGAGCTGGCGACTGTTAGGCACCGAAGACGACGAGGCGACCACGTTCGACATTATCTATAACGGCAACACCATCAAGACGGGACTCACCGTGACCTGCTTCGAGCACACCACGGGCAATGCCTCGGGCCAGTATCAGGTGGTGACGAAGCACAACGGCGTGGCCGTAGACACCACCGAGGCCGTGAAACCCTGGGCCGACGTCTACACCACGCTGAAGCTGAGCCGCCCTGCCACGGGCGCCAACGGCGGCAACTACTCGCCCAACGACTGCTCGGTGGGCGACGTGGACGGCGACGGCAAGTACGAGCTGATAGTGAAGTGGGATCCCGACAACTCGAAGGACAACTCGCAGAACGGCATCACCGACAACGTCTATCTGGACTGCTACCGCCTGACGGGCGAGCAGCTGTGGCGCATAGACCTGGGCCGTAACATCCGCGCCGGCGCCCACTACACGCAGTTCATGGTCTACGACTTCGACGGCGACGGACGTGCCGAGCTGATGTGCAAGACGGCTCCCGGCAGCATTGACGGCCAGGGCAACTACGTAAACCAGGCCGCCACCGACGCCACCATACGCAGTGCCTCGAACACAACGCTCTACCGCAACTCTAACGGCCGCATCACCGGCGGACAGGAGTATCTGACCGTGTTCAACGGACTGACGGGCGCCGCCATCCACACCATCTTCTACAACCCCAACCGCGACATGGGCTACGGCGGTGCAGCCTCCGGCTCGAAGAACTGGGGCGACGTTGACGGCAAGAACGACGCCGCCAGCTATGGCAACCGCGGCGAACGCTACCTGGCTGCCGTGGCCTATCTCGATGGCGCCGACAAGCGCCCCAGCGGCGTCTTCAGCCGTGGCTACTATGGCTATGCCTTCATCTGGGCCGTAGACTTCGACGGCGAGCAGCTGCACCAGAAGTGGCTGCACAGCTCGAAGTCGAAAACACAGTACACCGTGACCACCTACGATGCCGACGGCAAGGGCACCGACAAGACCTATACGCCAGGCCGCTGCTGGAGCGGCGAGGGCCGCAACACCATGTTTGCCAACGGCAACCACAACCTCTCGGTGGCCGATGTCGACGGCGACGGCTGCGACGAGATAATCTGGGGCTCGGCAGCCTGCGACAACGACGGCAGGCTGCTCTACTCTGTGGGATTCGGCCACGGCGATGCCATCCACCTGGCCGACCTGGACCCCACCCGACCGGGACTGGAGCTGTTCGACATACATGAGGACAAGGGCACCTACTCGTGGGATGTGCACGACGCTGCCACGGGCGAGATACTGCACAAAGGCGGTAACTCGGGCGTGGACAACGGACGAGGCATAGCAGCACAGCTGGCTGCCGACCACTACGGCTACTACTTCTCCTCGAGCGACGAACGCTCGCAGCGCAGTGCCGTCAGCGGCAACATCATCTCGTCGAGCAGCACATCGCTGAACTTCCGCATCTACTGGGACGGCGACCTGCAAGACGAGCTGCTCGACGGCTCGAAGATAGACAAGTGGAACGGCAACGGCACCTCGCGACTATACATCAACGGCAAAGACCCCTACAGCTACAACCACTCGAGTACCTGCAACAGCACGAAGAACACGCCAAACCTGCAGGCCGACATCCTGGGCGACTGGCGCGAGGAGATAATACTGTGGTCGAGCGAGGACAACTGCACGCTGAACATCTTCTCGACCAACGAGCCTACCAACTATATGGTGCCCACACTGATGCACGACCACGTCTACCGCATGGGCATCGCCTGGCAGAACGTGGCCTACAACCAGCCGCCACACCTGGGCTACTATCTGCCAGACTACTTCAACCCGTCGATGCTGATGCTCGACGGCACCACCCCCGAACAGGACGTATGCCTGGGCGACAGCATCAAGCCCATAGTCTTCAAGTGGCGCAAGTGCAAGAGCACGCCCATCGTCACCAGCACTGCCCCCGACGGCACACAGAAGCGCCTGAACCTGGCTCTGCCCGGCTTCACCAACGACCGCAACACCGCCGAGCGCATATACACCCTGACGGGTCTGCCCGACCAGATGGGCGACTACACGTTCGCTGTGAAGCTGACCGGCCAGAACGGCAACGTCGTTGAGGAGCTGTTCACCGTGCATGTGGGCGAGCCATCGGGCATCACCACATTCAGCGCTGAGCAGAAGATGAGCAGCCCCCGCGGCGACGATGCCTGCTACAACCTGCAAGGCCAGCGCATCGGACAGCCCCGCAGCGGCATTTACCTGCGCAACGGCAAGAAATACATCAAGTAACTGAAGCCCAAAGGGCTGATAAGACCACTGATCGAAAAAGTTTCGCCGAAAAAGTTGCAATCTTGCCATTCCGCGTATAACACATTGTGCTTCAATGGGATACCGGAATGGCAAGTTGCTTTTTCAGTTGCAAGTTGATGTCATTTTCTTCATTTTGGGGCGTTTTTGCAGCCATTTTTTGAATTTTTGCTTGCGTCCACCAGCTATTACCCAGACTTATCGTGCAGCTATGCGCTGTGCTTTTACAGACTTTTACAAACCGTTTGTAAGACCATTACAAACCGTTTGTAAGACTATTACAAACCGTCTGTAAGACTATTACAAACCGTCTGTAAGACCATTACAAAGCGTCTGTAACAGCGTTTAAGCTTTTTTCCACTCTGTGTTTCATTCTTCGTGCCTCTGTGTCTTTGTGTTCCATTATATTTTACTCAACTTTCGCAAGCTCCGCTTGCTGGGAGTTAACCAAAACGGTCGTTAGAACGTATAAAAGGGTTCCACGAGATTTCGTAATAGGTAAAGGAACAAAGATTAAAAGATTTACTCAACTTTCTGAAGTCTCTATGTATTTACGATTTGACAATTTACGATTTACTATTTATTTACGATTTAGCTATTTGATGATTGATTGCGCACCATCCGGGTGGGCAAAATAACCAAATAATCAAATAGTCAATCAATCGTAAATAGTACATAGTAAAATAGTAAATAAACATGCGAAACTTGAAAGATTTATAAGATTTTCTCTGGTTACGATTAATCTTATAAGTAGATGGACATAATTAGATTATACAATCCGCAGGGACAGCCCCGAAGGGGCGCTAAGACCACAGGCAGGGGTGCGCTCCAGCTCTGCCTGTAGTCTCATCAGCCCTTCGGGCTTCTATAAAACTGACGCAACCGATATCACATCGGCTGCGTCCCCAATCATGTACTAAAAGCAAACAATAACCTAAAAAACAAATCTTAAACAAATCTATGGAACTTATATATAGTATAAGTAACGTGAAACCTTTCTTCATTGCCTTGCCGCTGCAAAACCTTTTGTTTCACATTGCAAAAGTATGAAGAAATAATGGGGCACGAAAGTGATTTTCCCTAAACTGAACGGGTATTTTCCCTAAACATGCGGGGGAAATCCCCCCCTACCCTATCCAAACAGACGGGCAAAGAGCGACACCAGCAACCACACCATCAGGCCAATGAGCAGCAGCATCAACAAGCATGCCAGCGCTGTCTGCAGGGCACGGCGGTTGACCGCGCGTATCACCTGCTGGTCGCCCTGCACGAAACCGTCGATCATCTGCATGTTGCGCACGTTGGAGCGGTGGAACACGTCGATGACATCGCCCACGAAGAAGGGCAGCATGCCCAGCAACACGTCGCGCAGCGCATTGTTGAGCACGGCCAGGGTGAGCGGCAGCGAGCGAATGACGAAGACGGAGAAATAGAGAAACGGCAACGCTGAAAGCACGCCTGCCACGTCGCCCCAGCCCGGTATCAGGCCGATGAGGGCGTCGAGCCAGTAGCGGTCCATCACACTGGTGGTCTGCTGCATGATGTGGTAGAGACGGCTCTTGGCCAGTCGTTGCTGTATGATTTCGCGTTGCTGCATAATGGAATTGGCAATCTACATGAACAGTTGTTCGAGCATGGGCACCTCGATGCGGCCGCGGTGCAGGACGATGAGCCCTCGGGCCTGCAGGTCGTTGAGGGCACGCGACACGTCGAGACGGCTGTCGTTGACCTCCTGTGCCAGGCGCGTCATGAGTATGCGCACCAGCTTGGGGCCAGCAGGATAGACCGAGTGGTCGAGCAGGAAGCGCACGATGCGGTCGCTGAGCGACTGGGGAGTGCGTCGCCACGAAATGCCGGCACGGCGCTGTGCCTGCGTGGCATAGAGGTTGAGCAGGTTGAGACGGATGATGAGGAAGTCGTCGAGCAGTCGCATCACCTCGTCCTTCGACAGCGTGATGAAGTGGGCGGCAGTGAGCGTGGCCACGTGGTAGGTGTAGCGCGTCTGGGCGCCGAAGAGCACCTCGGGCTGCACCAGCCAGGGGGCCGACAGCTGTTCCTCAACGCTGTAGCCACGGTCGTCGCTGGTGGTGGTGAGCACGAGCTGACCGCTGATGAGGAAGTAGAACTGGCGGCAGAGATCGCCCTCGCTGACAAGGGTCTTGCCGGCAGGCAACTTCATAAAGCCGAACTTGGTGTTGCCTGCCATCTGCAACAGCTCCGTGCGGCTGAGGCCCTGGAACAGCTGAAACTGAAGGAGATGGTCGTAGAGCTGAAGCATCTTTTTAATTAGTAATTAGTAATGAGGAATGAGGAATTAGCAATGAGAAATGAGGAATTAGCAATGAGAAATGAGGAATTAGCAATTAGTAATTAGTAATTCAAGTTTCACAAGTAAGGCCGAAGGCCTGAAAAGATTATAGGCAGGTGGTGAAGCGAAGCGAAACCCCTGCTAAAGTCAGTGTAGTAACCTCAACCCCAAAGGGGTGGCAGAACACCCTGTCGGCCCTTCGGGGCTAATGCTGCTGCCATTCTTTGCAGGGGTTTGCACCCCTGCCTGTAATCTTGACGCCCTTTCAGGGCTTTGTGCCTGCGTATTTCCATACTAGCGAAAGTTGTGTTAGGAATTAGTAATGAGTAATGAGGAATGAGGAATGAGTAATTATGATTACCGTGGAGGCCCAACGTAGAAGATATTAGCATGTGGGCAATTAGAGCGGATGGTGGAACAGCAGAACTAATCATAATTACTCATTACTAATTGCTAATTACTAATTGCTAATTACTAATTGTTCTGACTGCCAGACGGTCAGCTGGCCTTGCTCGTCGGTGTAGATGAGGTAGGCCTGCAGCTCCGGGTGGCGGACCAACACGTCCTTGGCGCCGTCGAGTCCCAGCACCATGAAGGCAGTGGCATAGGCGTCGGCCGTGGCGCAGTTGTCGGCAAGCACCGTGGCAGAGAGAATGTTGTGCTGTACAGGATAGCCCGTGCGGGGGTCTATGGTGTGGGCATACTTGCGCCCGCCCTTATAGTAGAAGTTGCGATAGTTGCCGCTGGTGGCCATGGCACGGTCGGTGACGTTGAGCACCGTCTGCAGCTCGTCCTGAGTGGCGGTAGAGTCCTCGGTAGGCTTGTTGACGCCGATGCGCCAGGGCACGCGGTTGGGGCTGATGCCGCGGCACACCACCTCGCCGCCAATCTCGACCATGAAGTTGGCAATGTCCATACGGCGCAGCAGACGCGCCACGACATCGCAGCCATAGCCCTTGGCAATGGCAGCAAAGTCGAGCTGCGTGCGTATCTTCAGCAGACTGTCCACCTGCTGTGGTGTGGGCAGCTGCTCGTGCTTGAAGCCGAAGCCCCAGGCATTGACCAGCGGAGCCACAGTGATGTCGAAGGCGCCATCGGTCTCGTGGTTCACGGTCTGTGCCAGCTCGTAGACCTCGTTGAACATGGCGCTGCGTTCAGGCTGCTCGCCGCGGTTGATGCGGGCCACGGTGGAGTGCTCGTTGAACATGGAGAACTCGTTGTCAACCTTCTGCAGCTCGGCGGTGATGGCGTCGCCCAGGTCGTCGTCGTACTGATAGGTGATGTGGAACGTGGTGCCGAAGACAAATCCCTCGAACTGCCGGTAGGGCATGGAGCGCTGCTGTCTGACCACATAGATGGTGCCAGCGATGAGCAACAGCAGGAAGGGTAGCTGCCAGCGCAGCTGTTTCTTGTTATGGTCGGTCATAGGCAATAGCTTTTAGGGGCGGGTGGAAACGTCAGATGTCTATCGACACGTTGAAGGTGGCGCCCAGTGCCGACGTGTCCTGCTTGCCATAGCCTGGCACATACCACGTGCCGCCGGCGCGGCCGTCTTCGTGCTTCAGGCGGAAACGGTAGCGGGCACTCCAGCCCAGATGCAGCGGGCCGAACACCTTGGCATCGAGACCAAACAGGGCCTCGGCCCAGTGCATGGAGCACGGCTCGTCCTTCAGGCTGAACGACGTGTCCCACAGCCACACGGGGTCTACGTAGGGCTGGCGGTCGATGTCCACCTTATAAGATGTATAGGCATAGCGCACACCGGCAAAGATGCGGTTGCCCGTGTGCTTGTTCTTCATGATGTTGAAGTCGACACCAAGACGGAAGTAGGGTGCGCGCGTCTTGTAGCTCAGGCCTGTGGCCTCGTCGTCCTCGTGGTTAGCCGACCCCACGCCCAGCTCGACGATGGGGAAGTACTGGTCGTGCAGGTTCAGCCGCAGGGCAGCCTCGTACTGTCCGTGGTCGCTCAGCATCATCTGCGCAGCGCCCACGAGGTCGAACGACACGGCAAATCCCCGGAACAGGGGTATGGTGTCGCGCTGATACTTCAGGAAGCCCTGTGCCTGCATGCTCATGGCGCTGACGGCCAGCAGCAGGCTAAGGACGAGCCTTGAAACTGATGTGGAAATGCGGGCTGGATAGGTCATTGTCGACGAATGAGCGTTTGATGATGATGGTGTCTATGCGCTGGTGGGTGGTTCGCACGCCCTCTATCTGGTGATAGAACAGCGCCTGGCAGTCCACCGACTCGAAGTGGGGCAGGTCGGTCTTGCGCAGCCACACGGTGTCGGTGGTGTGCTGTCCGAGCGTGTCGTTGATGGCAAAGATGAGGGTATCCTCAGGACTCTGGCAGCTGATGGGCAGCTTGAACGACGTGAGGTTGATGCCCCGGTTCAGCAGGACTGTGTCAACGCCGTCGCTGCGACGGGTCAGAATGTTGAGCGTGTCGCGCAGCGTGTCGGCCTGCTCGCCGGTGTAGAGGCTGTAGCAGGTGCTCACCTCGTTCTGCAGGGGGCACTCGATGGAGGTGCAGGCAACGAGTTGCAGCAGCACGCCGCCAAGCGCCCATGTGAGGTGGCCGAAAAGCCTTGCCGTCGTTTTTGTCAGTCTTGTCATTGCTGTGCCATTTTGGGTTCCCTCGCTTATGGCAAGGGGAGGGATGGGGTCGCCTATATGGTTTTCTCTATCTGATAGTCGTTGCGGTTCTGCGACGAACGGCTTATCAGGTCGCCCAAGAAGCCGGTGAGGAATAGCTGGGTGCCGATGATCATCATGGTGAGGGCGATGTAGAAGTAGGGCGAATCGGTGACCAGCCGCTGCTGTATGCCCACGGCCAGGCAGTAGAGCTTGCCGGTGCCGATGACGGCAGCAGCCACGAAGCCGATGATGAACATCAGCGTGCCGAGGAAGCCGAACACATGCATGGGCTTCTTGCCGAAGGTGCTGAGGAACCAGAGCGTGAGCAAGTCGAGATAGCCGTTGACAAAGCGGTTCCAGCCCATGAACTTCGACTCGCCGTACTTGCGGGCCTGGTGGTGCACAACCTTCTCGCCAATCTTGTCGAAGCCGGCGTTCTTGGCCAGATAGGGTATGTAGCGGTGCATCTCGCCGTAGACCTCGATGTTCTTTACCACCTCGTTGCGATAGGCCTTCAGGCCGCAGTTGAAGTCGTGCAGGTTCTTGATGCCAGAGACCTTGCGGGCCGTAGCGTTGAAGAGCTTGGTGGGCAGCGTCTTCGACAGGGGGTCGTAGCGCTTCTGCTTGTAGCCGCTCACGAGGTCGTAGCCCTCGTCTTTAATCATGCGGAACAGCTCGGGAATCTCGTCGGGCGAGTCTTGCAGGTCGGCATCCATGGTGATGACCACGTCGCCCTTGGCCTCGGCAAAGCCACAGTAGAGGGCAGGGCTCTTGCCGTAGTTGCGGCGGAACTTGATGCCCCTGACGTTGTCGGGATGGGCCGCCTGCAGCTCTTCGATGATGGGCCAAGAGCGGTCGGTAGACCCGTCGCTGATGAAAATGACCTCGTAGCTGAACTTATGCTCGGCCATCACTCGCTCTATCCAGCCGTAGAGCTCGGCAATCGACTCTTCCTCGTTGTAAAGGGGGATAACTACTGATATGTCCATGATTCTATTTTCTGTTTTCTCCTTTCTTCATAATGGCTGCAATGGGCAGGCCCAGCACGATGCCCAGCATGATGTTGGTGGTGAGCATGTTAAGCGACAGGTCGATGGGGCGCATTTGGCCCAGTTGCCTCAGGCTCTCGCTAAGCTGCTCGCCCATGCCGAACTGTCTGATGGCCTGCTCGGCTTCGGGCGTGCTGGTCATGCGGGTAAAGGTTTCCAAGAGGAACCCGTTGTCTAAAAAGGCAAAATAGGCATACTGCACAACAGCAAAGAGCAGACCGGCGTAGAAGAACATCAGAATGACGAAAGCCCAGCCCCGCATCAACGAGATGATGCCCTCGCGGCCATAGTCACGGAAGTAGCGCAGCCGCCGCATCACAAAGAAGGGCGTGGCCACCATCAGGGCGATGGCCAGCATGCTGTAGAAGGGACTGCCCAGCCCCAGGATGTAACAGCAGAAGCTGCCCGTCCAGAGCAGTGACAGCAGGGCGCCATCCTGGCGCGCGAATGCCTTAAGCTGTATGTATTCCGGTGGTGTCACGCTGTATGTTTTATTGATGGTTTGTCGGTCTGTGATAAGATTCAGCGTGCAAAATTACTCATTTTCCATCAGATAAGCCCTGCCATGCTACAAAAATAAGTTAAAAAACAGAAAAAACGCACTGCAATGTGCCATATTCTTAAATTTATTGCTACCTTTGCACCCGCAAAACGGGCAAGTATAGCTACGGCAGATACTCGCTCGCAATGAAAATGGGCAAGTCCTGTACGGCCAGCTCCCTCGGAATCCTCCAGGACGGGAACGTAGCAAAGGTACTTGGTTGTAGCGGCGCGATGCAGACCGCTTGCCCACCCGCCTCTTTAGCTCAGTTGGCCAGAGCACGTGATTTGTAATCTCGGGGTCGTTGGTTCGAATCCGACAAGAGGCTCAACAGAATCGGGAATCTCTTCAGGCGAAGGGGTTCCCGATATTCTTTTCGAGCTGCGGTTGGAAACAAAATTGTTAAAATGATGGCAAGTTGCAACTAAGAAAGCAACTTGCCATTCCTACACCCCACTGAAGTTCAGCATGTTACAGCAAGAATGGCAAGATTGCAACTTTTTCAGCGAAACTTTTTTTTCGACCTGCTCGTTTATTTTCGAACGACTTATTCCTGCTCGCTCTCCTGACGTGCAAGTGCTATCTGGTAGCGGATGTAGGCCCTATGGCCGTAGATGGCCACCACGACGAAGCAGATGAAGGGTATGATGAACGAAAGATTGGTAGACGACAGACCCAATACGCTTATGTTCGAGTCGATGATGAGCGCCTGTATGGGAGGGAAGAACGAGCCGCCCAGAATGGCCATAATCAGACCGGCACCAGCAAACTTAACGTTCTCGCCCACGCCGCGCAGGGCAATGCCATAGATGGTGGGGAACATCAGCGACATGCAGGCAGACACGCACACCAGGCAGTAGACGCCGCTACGGTCGGGGAAGAGAATGGCACCACCCGTGAGCGTGACGGCCATGATGGCCAGTATAGACAACAGCCGACCCGGCTGTATGTACTTCAGGAACCACGTGCAGATGAAGCGGCTAACGGTGAAGAAGACCATGGCGCCGATGTTATACTTCTGCGACAATATCTCGGCGGCCTTCTCGGTCATGCCCTCGGCCATGAATACGCGTGTACCATATTGTATAATAAACGTCCAGCAGGTGACCTGGGCACCCACGTAGAAGAACTGTGCCAGCACGCCCTCGCGATAGTTGCGCATGCGGAACAGCTCGCGCAAGGCGGTGCGCATGCTCTTTTCCGACTGCTTGTCGCTGTCCATTGGCATCTTGCGCAGCCGGATGAGCAGCAGCAGGAACAGGCTGGCAATGCCCAGTCCCAGATAGGGGCCAATGAGCACACCCAGGTCGTGGTCTTTCAGCAGGTTGAACTGCAGCTCGTTCAGCTCGTAGCGCTGTGTGCTGGTCATGGGGTTCATCTGCTGCTGCACGAACTTCATCACGATATACATGCCCAGCAGGGCGCCTATGGGGTTGAAGGCCTGCGCCAGGTTCAGTCGCTGTGTGGCCGTCTCTTCCGTGCCCATGCAGTAGATGTAAGGGTTGCACGACGTCTCGAGGAACGACAGGCCACAGGTCAGGATGAAGTAGGCCAGCAGGAAGGGATAGTAGTAGCCCAGCATCTTGGCTGGCAGGAACATGAGCGAGCCTATGCCAAAGAGCACCAGGCCCACCATGACGCCGCGCTTGAACGAGTAGCGCTGTATGAAGAGGGCAGCGGGGAAGGCCATGACAAAGTAGCCCAGATAGAACGCCACCTGTACCAGGGCACCCTCGGTGGCGCTCATGCGGAATATCTTGGAGAAAGCCTTCACAATGGGGCCAGTCATATCGTTGGCAAAGCCCCAGAGCGCGAAGCACGAGGTGATGAGGATGAACGGGACAACGAAGCTAACGCCATCCTTGGTGAGTATCTCGTCGGTCTTGAAACTGAATTTCATGTCGGTCGGTCGATTGTCTTTTAGTAATAATGCCGCAAAATTACAACAATTTCTTCAGAAATGGCACGTTTTAATCTTTTTTTTATTAATTTTGCCCAATAAAACAACACTGAAGCATGAAAAAACTATTGTCACTGCCCCCAAACCTTGTCCGACCGGGCGCCAAGGGCGACACCGTCTTTCACGACGTGACGGGGCTGTCGGCCACCGAGTTCTTCTGCACCTGCGACCCTGACGGCCAGCGCATAGGCAGCGGCGGTGGCACGGCATGGCTGCTGTGGAAAGCATTTACAAGCAGTAGGGAGTCGGCCAACACCACTAACCCTGCCCCTATAGCTACCGAGTTTAAAGCCTGGCTCGCATCGGAGAAGCGCATCCTGCTGCATGCCGGCGGACAGAGCCGACGGCTGCCGGCATACGCACCCTCGGGCAAGCTGCTCACACCTGTGCCCGTGTTCAGATGGGGCAGAGGGCAGCGGCTCGACCAAGACCTGCTGTCGCTGCAGCTGCCACTCTATGAGCGCATCATGCAACAGGCTCCCGACAGCCTGCACACGATGGTGGTCAGCGGCGACGTGCTTGTGCGCACCACGCAGCCACTGGCTCCGCTGCCTCAAGCCGACGTGGTGTGCTACGGGCTGTGGCTCGACGCCTCGGTGGCCAGCCATCACGGTGTGTTCGTGAGCGACCGCCGCACGCCCCATGTGCTGAAGCAGATGCTGCAGAAGCCCAGCGTGGCCGAGCTGCACAACCTGCAGGGCAGCCACTACTATCTCACCGACATTGGTATCTGGCTGCTCAGCGACCGCGCCGTGGAGCTGCTGATGAGGCGCTGTATGGGCGATATAGGGCATATAAGGCCTATAAGCCCCTACGACCTCTACAGCGACTTCGGCCGCTCGCTGGGCACCCACCCACTCGTCGATGACCCCGACCTGCGGTCGCTCACGGTGGCCATAGTGCCACTGGACGGTGGCGAGTTCTATCATTTCGGCACATCGCGCGAGATGATCTCATCGACGCTGCGCCTGCAGAGCGTGGTGAAAGACCAGCGGCAAATCATGCACCTCGACCGCAAGCCCCATGCCAGCATCTTCGTGCAGAACGCCATCACCGACGTGGACTTCAGTGCCGACAACGAGAACGTATGGATAGAGAACAGCCAGATAGGCCCCCGCTGGCAGCTCAGCCACGACCACGTCATCACGGGCGTGCCCGCAGGCGACTGGCAGGTGGCGCTGGCTCCAGGACAGTGCATCGACGTGGTGCCCGTGGGCGACGATGGCTATGCCGTGCGACGCTATCACATCGACGACCGCTTCGACGGCGACGAGCAGCGGCGCAAGCAGTTCCCCGTGGTGACTATCGACCACCTGCAGGCAGCCTTGCAGGGCGACAACGACAGCGCACAGTGCCTGCTCTCGGCCGAAGAGCTGTCGGACCAGGCACGTCTCGACCGCCTCTTTGCCCAGCGCGAGCAGTACCGTGCGGCCAACTGGCCCGCCCTGGCCCGTAACTGGGAACACTCGGTGTTCTATCAGCTCGACCTGGGCGATGCCGCCCGCGCCTTTGTCCGCCACCAGCTGCCCATGCCCGCACAGCTGCCCGACGACGTGCCGCTGATGACCCGCATACACGACGCCATGTTCCGCAACGAGCGCGACAAGGCCTTTAGGCTGCTCAGTGACGGTCTCACTGGCAACGTCGACCCGCAACAGCCACGGCTGGCCGTATGTGCCGACCAGATAGTGTGGAGCCGCAGCCCCGTGCGCATAGACATTGCTGGCGGATGGACCGACACCCCACCCTACTGCCTGCTCGAAGGCGGCAACGTGGTAAACCTGGCCATCGAGCTGAACGGCCAGCCGCCCCTGCAGGCCTACGTCAAGGCGTCGCGCGAGCCGCAAATCATACTGCGCAGCATAGACCTGGGCGCCACCGAGATAGTAGAGACCTACGAACAGCTGGCCGAATACAACAAGGTTGGGTCGCCCTTCTCCATACCCAAGGCCGCGCTGGCCCTGGCAGGCTTCCTGCCACGCTTCTGCCGTGAGCACCACACCACCCTGCGCAGCCAGCTGCAAGCCTTCTGCTGCGGCATTGAGCTGACACTGCTCTCGGCGGTGCCTGCGGGCAGCGGACTGGGCACCAGCAGCATACTGGCTGCCACCGTGCTGGCCGCGCTGAGCGACTTCTGCTCGCTGGCATGGGACAAGAGCGAGATAGGACGGCGCACGCTCGTGCTCGAACAGCTGCTCACCACGGGCGGGGGTTGGCAAGACCAGTATGGCGGCATACTCGGCGGCGTGAAGCTGCTGCAGACCGAGCCAGGCTTTGCCCAGCGTCCGCTGGCCCGCTGGCTACCCACAGACCTCTACACCCAGGCCGAATATGCGCAGTGCCACCTGCTCTACTACACCGGCATCACGCGCACAGCCAAGCACATACTGGCCGAGATAGTGCGCCGCATGTTCCTCAACGACGGCCCACAGCTGCAACTGCTCGCACAGATGCGCCAGCACGCCGTGGCCATGTACGAGGCCATACAGCGCCAGGACTTCGCCCTCATGGGCCGTCTTGTCCGCCAGACATGGCAGCAGAACCAGCTGCTCGACAGCGGCACCAACCCCGAGGTGGTGAGCAGCATCACCCGCCTCATCGACGACCTCTGCCTGGGCTACAAACTGCCCGGTGCGGGTGGCGGGGGCTATCTATACATGGTGGCCAAAGACCCCGATGCCGCAGCCCGCATCAAGCAGACGCTCACAGAGAACCGACAAAGCCCCAACGCCCGCTTCGTCGACATGACCCTGAGCACCAAGGGCCTGCAGGTGAGCCGCAGCTGAGAAGAGAGAGAAAGTGGTTGTGTATTGGATGCTTGTACAATTAGATTATTTTAACTAAATGACGGAGAGAATGCGACCGAGAATCGCTAACTTTGCACAAGAAAAAAAACTTAGGCAATACACTATTATTTTTATTAACCACTTTAACTTTCTACAGATGATGAAGAAGTATCTTATAGCTATGACCGTAGCCATCGGCATGACGAGTGCCTTCGTGGGGTGCTCCAAGGACAAGGATGTCTACGACGACCAGCGCGTGCAGGAGCAGGCTCACAGCGACTTCAGAGCCGCCTTCATTGCACAGTTCGGACAGCCCGCATCCACCGTTGACTGGGGCTTCAGCGAGAGCCGTGCCAACACCGCACGCACACGTGCCGGCGAGGAGGTGGAGCCGAAGACCATAGAGGAAGTGCTGGCCCTGACACCCGTTGAGGTGGCCGACCTCAGCGAGACGGCCCGCCGCACATACCTGAAACAGCTGGCCGAGGCCGACGGGCAGCTGGTGGCACGACTCGACATCGACGTGCTGCGTGCCTATGGCTTCAAGCGCATCATTGCCGAAGACCTGGCCGTGACCGAGAACAGCGACTTCGACTACAACGATGCAGTGTTCGACGCCAAGCGCGTGGAGGATGCCGGCAGCGGCGAGTTTGCCACCTACATGATTGTGCTGCGCGCCACGGGTGCACAGAAGAGCATCGTGGTGGGCAACGCCGAAGGAGCCTTTGAGGTGCACGCCCTGTTCGGCGTTCCCGCTGGCACATTCGTAAACACTGTCAACAAGGTGAGGCCCACACGCAATGGCGCCTACTGGGAGGCCGACCACGAGGCTGTCTACACCAGCATAAAGGTGCACCGCACACCCGAGGGCGAGCCACTGCTGATAGACATCCCCGTCTATGCCGACGGCAGCGAGCTGCCACTGACAGCCGAGCGCGGCGAACCGGCAGAGAAGATGTGCGTAGACACCGACTACAGCTGGCTGCAGGAGCGCAAGCACATGGCCGAGTGGTATCCCACGTTCAGCCACTACGTAGATGGCACACTGGGTGTGGGCGAGACCGACGAGTTCGTGAGCGAGGTGTCGTGGTGGCATCTGTACTACTGGGACGGCAACGAAGAGGTGGTGCCCACCGAAGCACAGCAGCTCTTCGCCCGCACCTACTTCACCGTGGGCGGCAGCTCGTCGATGGTGGCCTTTGCCGACAGTGCCTATCCCGAAGCCAGCACCACCAGCGGACTGCAGGGCGTCGAGACCAACCCGCAGGCCCTCACCGGCGGCATGAACTTCATCTCCATCACCAGCGACGTGCCCTACAGCCGCTTCTACATCGGCGTGGAGGGACAACAGGGCTACTGGACATACATCGTGCGCAACGCCGACGTCACCAGACAGAACGGACGCTACGTCTACTCGATACCCGTGAACTACGGCACAGAGTACAACAGCGACATCGACATGCTCATCAGCGGCGTGCAGCAGAGCGACGGCGAGACCACTCAGCCACACACGGCCCACGTGAGCTATGTGACCAGCTTGTCGGGCGACCTGAACCTGAACCTGACCTTCAGCAACGCCAAGGATGTCGACCTGCATCTCTACACGCCCAGCGGACGCCATATCTACTACGGTGCACGCGGAGGCACAGCCACCGTGGGAGGCAGGAGCGTGACCTTCGGACTGGACCACGACTCAAACGCCGGATGCCACATAGACAACCTGAACAACGAGAACATCTACATACCCGCTGAGCTAATTGAGACCGGCACCTACCGCGTGGTGGTCGACATGTACTCCAACTGCGTGCGCACAACGGCCACCAGCTGGTCGTGCGTGGCTCGCTACAGGGGCAGCGTGGTGCCCGTGCTCACTGGAGCCAACCCCGCTCTGGGCACCTATCAGGCAGGCGCGGGCAACGGCGACATGAGCACCGTGATGACCTTCTATCTGCTTGGCAGCGACGCACAGACCGTGAGTAACCGCCTTGTAGAGGGTAAGTTCAGCCCCATCAAACGCACCGACCTCGACGAAATGAAGATGGAAGAGGCGGGGTTCAGAGTTGAGCAATGAGAGCTCAGTGTTAAGAGTTGAGGGTTGAGAGTTGAGGGTTTAGGGTTCAGTGTTAAGTGTTTAGAGTTTAGAGCTTAGAGTTTAGAGACTTAACTGCTGAATGACTTTGAGTTGAGGGTTCTTACCAATAAAGGACCCTCAACTTTTTATGTCATCCTCAACTAAAGTCACTCAACTCTCAACCCTCAACTCTCAACCCTCAACTCTCAACCCTCAACTCTCAACCCTCAACCCTAAACTCTCAACACTTTTCATGGTTTATTCAGAAAAACTTATTACCTTTGCAGCGACTTTAAAAATCACACAGCATTACTATGACATACAACATAGAGAAAGTGGCGGCACTGATAGGCGCACGCCGCTATGGCGAAACCGACGCCACCATAGGCTGGCTGCTCACCGACAGCCGCTCGCTCAGTTTTCCTGAACAGACTCTGTTCTTCGCCCTGACCACACAATTTGGCGACGGACACAAGTACATAGCCGACCTCTACCGCCGCGGCGTGCGCTCCTTTGTGGTGGAACGGGTGCCAGACGATTATCAGACAGCTTATCCCACAGCCAACTTCCTGCGCGTCACATCGTCGCTCGCAGCACTGCAGCGGCTGGCCGAGCGCCACCGCGACGAGTTCGCCATACCCGTAGTGGGCATTACAGGCAGCAACGGCAAGACATGGGTAAAAGAATGGCTCTACCAACTGCTCTCGGGCGTGGGCTGCCCACTGGCCGACGCTGACAACGCAGACCACAGAATGAAAGTGACACGCTCGCCGCGCAGCTACAACTCGCAGATTGGTGTGCCGCTGTCGGTATGGCTACTCGACGGCACCACACAGGTGGCACTCTTCGAGGCAGGCATCAGCCAGCCCGGTGAGATGGAGCGGCTGCACGACATCATTCAGCCCACCATTGGCGTGCTCACCTCACTGGGAACGGCTCATCAGGAGAACTTCCGCTCACTCGACGAGAAATGTCAGGAGAAGCTACAGCTGTTCCACGGCACAGAGGCCATCGTCTATCCCAGCGACGACGACACGGTGAGCCGCTGCGTCAGGCGCTCAGGCTACCAGGGCGAGAAGATAGGATGGTCGGCCAAGGACCCACGCGCCGAGATGTTTGCCAGCTGGCAACAGAGCGCTGACGAGGGCCTCCGCCAGACCACCGTGAGCTATATATATAAAGGTACGCGAGGACAGTACACCATACCCTTTGTCGACAAAGCCTCCATCGAGAACAGCATCACCTGCGCCGCCACAGCGCTCTACCTGGGGCTGCTGCCCGACGAGCTGGCACAGCGCATGCCACGACTGGAACCCATCGCCATGCGGCTGGAGGTGAAGCCCGGGCTGCGCGGCTGCACACTCATTAACGACTCATACAACAACGACATCAACTCGCTCGACATCGCCCTCGACTTCATCAGCCGCCGACAGTCGCAAGCAGCATCTCCCGCCACACGCAGAGTGCTCATACTCAGCGACATCTACCAGAGCGGCGAGCAGCCCGCCGACCTCTACCGACAGGTGGACAGCCTCTGCCAGAAGCGCGGAGTGGACCAGCTGATAGGCATAGGCCCCGAGATAGCTGCTGCCGCCAACCACTTCAGCATGGCCCAGAAACACTTCTTTGCCACCACCGACGACTGTCTGGCCAGCAGCGTCTTGGCCTCGCTCCACGACGCCACCATCCTGCTGAAGGGAGCGCGCCGCTTCGGCTTCGAGCGCATAGCCGAGCTGTTGGAGCAGAAGGTGCACGAGACAATACTCGAGGTAGACCTCGGCGCCGTGGTAAGCAACCTGAAGCACTACCGCTCGCTCCTGCACCCCACCACCAAGATGGTATGCATGATAAAGGCTGACGCATACGGTGCCGGAGCCGTGGAGATAGCCAAGACGCTGCAAGACCAGCGCGTGGACTATCTGGCAGTGGCCGTGGCCGACGAGGGCGTGGCCCTGCGCAAGGCGGGTGTCACCGCCAATATCATGGTGATGAACCCCGAGATGTCATCGTTCAAGACACTCTTCGACTATGACCTCGAACCCGAGGTCTACTCCTTCCGACTGATGGAAGCCCTCATCCGCGCAGCACGCAGAGAGGGCATCACCGGCTGGCCCGTCCACATAAAGCTCGACACCGGCATGCACCGCCTGGGCTTTGCGCCGTCAGATCTCGACGCCCTCATAGAAAGCCTGCGCCACCAGCAGGCCATCATACCCCGCTCGGTATTCACCCACTTCGTTGGATCCGACAGTCCCAGTTTCGACGACTTCTCGGCCCATCAGTTCCAACTGTTCGACACCGCCAGCCGCCAGCTACAGGCCGCCTTCAGCCATCGGATACTGCGCCACATTGACAACTCCGCCGGCATAGAACACTTCCCCGAGCGCCAGCTGGACATGTGCCGGCTCGGCTTAGGACTCTACGGTGTGGAACCCTACTCAGGCCAAGACCCCTCGCCAGTAGCCAGCTGCTCACCGCTCCGCTGCGTCAGCACCCTCAAGACCACTATACTACAGCTGCGCCACGTGCCTGCAGGCCACAGCATAGGCTACAGTCGCCGCACCGTGCTGCAACGCGACAGCACCATCGGCGCCATACCCATAGGCTATGCCGACGGACTCAGCCGTCATCTGGGCAACCGGCATGGCTACTGCCTCGTGGGTGGACAGCGCGCCGACTACGTGGGCAACATCTGCATGGACGTGGCCATGATCGACGTCACCGGCATACCTTGCCACGAGGGCGACCAGGTAGAGATATTCGGACCCAACCTGCCCGTCACCGTGCTCAGCCAAGCCCTCGACACCATACCCTATGAGGTGCTCACTGGAGTGTCAGGCCGAGTGAAGCGCATCTACTATCAAGACTAAGGATGAAGAAATAACTCTTCCGCATCATCCTGCCGCCGATGGCGGCAGGGACTCCAGCAGCAGCTCGATGAGTCGTGGCAGGGCATAACGGTCGATGTCTTGTTCACTTACCCACTGATAGTCTGGGGGCAGAGGCAACTGGGTGTCGGTCTCGAGCAGGTAGAAGTCGGCCATCAGGATGCGGTGGGTCAGCACGTGCTTCACATCCTTGCGAAGCAGTGTGAGTCTTGCCCCGTTCCACCCGGCGATGTCTTCATTCCATTCGGCACAGTCCTCCATCAGAACCGGCTCCCACAGCCCCTGCCAAATGTCGCCAGGGCCGCGACGGCGCAGAGCTGTCTGGCCATTGCACCTTATATATATGTAGGTGAGCCGTCGTGTCTTCGGCTCCCGTTTCTTCAGTTTCCGAGGCAGAAGAGCTACCTTGTCCTCGCGCAGTGCCGTACATGTGATGGCCAGCGGACAACCGTCGCAGTGCGGACTCTGTGGTGTGCACTGCAAAGCGCCGAAATCCATGATGGCCTGGTTCCAGAGGGCAGCATGGCGCGGAGGCAGTTGCGACTGTGCCAGCTGGCCGAACTCGCGTTTGGCACGGGTGGTGTTGATGGGGGTGTCGATGCCGAAGTAGCGGGCGAGCACACGGTAGACATTGCCGTCGACTACAGCCACGGGCTGTCCGAAGGCCACCGACGCGATGGCTGCCGCAGTATAGTCGCCCACCCCCTTCAGGCGGCGCAGCTCTTCGGCAGTCTGCGGAAAACCACCCATAGCCACTATCTGCTTGGCAGCGGCATGCAGATTGCGCGCACGGCTATAATAGCCCAGCCCCTGCCACAGCCGCAACACCTCGTCTTCGGTGGCGCTGGCCAGCTGCTCTACCGTGGGCCACCGTTGCATGAAGCGCTCCCAGTAGGACAGTCCCTGCTGCACGCGCGTCTGCTGCAGTATAATCTCGCTAAGCCAAATGGCATAGGCATCGCGGGTGGCACGCCAGGGCAGCTGGCGTCCGTTCTGCTCGTACCAGCGCAACAGCGTTATTGTGAAAGGGGTGCTCGCCTCTTTCAGCATTTTTTTCGTTTCCATGCGGCAAAGTTAGTCATTTCCCGCGACATTGCACTGCTATTGGTCAGAAATTTCAGCTGAAACATTTCGTATTCTGACAAAAAACAGCTAACTTTGCACACAGCTAACGCAAACCTACAGACGAAATGACGAAACGACAACTAACCGCTGTCTTGTGGCTCGCCATCGCGACCCTTGCAGCACAGGCGCAGCTGCTGCCCCAGCTGCAAGTGAGAGAGCTGAAGCTCGGCAATGGCATGACCGTTTGGCTGAACGAGGACCACTCGCAGCCAAAGGTCTACGGCGCCGTGGTGGTGAGGGCGGGAGCAAAGGACTGTCCTGGCACTGGCATAGCCCACTATTTTGAGCACATCATGTTCAAGGGCACACAGCGCATGGGCACTGTAGACTACGCCCGCGAACGCCCCTGGCTGGACAGCATTGCTGCCCAATACGACCTGCTCAGCCAGACTGGCGCGGCCGACACCAGAGCCGCCATACAGAAACACATCAATGAGCTGAGCCTGCGCGCGGCCGATTATGCCATACCCAACGAGTTCAGTCGCCTCGTGTCGCGCTACGGCGGCAGCGACCTCAACGCTGCCACGGGCATGGACGTGACGTACTACCACAACGTGTTCCTGCCGCAGTACATAGCCCAGTGGTGCTGGCTGAACAGCGAACGGTTCATCGACCCTGTGTTCCGACTGTTCCAGGCCGAGCTGGAGAATGTCTACGAGGAGAAGAACCGCTCGGCCGATGAGATGGGCGATGCCTTGAACAAGGCCCTCTCTGCCATCTTCAAGCAGCAGCCTTACGGTCAGCCCGTCATTGGCACCACAGACAACCTGAAGAACCCCAGGCTCAGCGACATGGTGGCATTCTACCACAAGTACTACGTGGCGCAGAACATGGGGCTGCTGCTCTGCGGCGACATCAAGGCCGACTCGCTGGTTCCGTTGCTGGAGCAGACCTTTGGACGTGTGCCTGCGGGCACGGTGCCGCAGCGCGTGCTCTCGCCCATGCCTCCCGTACAGCGGGGAGAGCGCGTAGGCATCAAGCTGCCCATACCGCTTGTTAAGATACAGGCGCTGGTGAGCCAGGCGCCCACCGACTTCGACGACGACGCCAATGCACTCGACCTGGCCAACGCGCTGCTGACCAACGGCAAGGCCGGCATGCTGGACTCGCTGAAAAACGACCACGTACTGATGATGGCCATAGCCGCTCGAACGGCTTTCAACGATGCTGGCTTGCAGGTAGTGGTTGCTGTGCCCAACCTGCCGTTCGGCAGCAAACGCAAAGCCATCGACGCCTGTCTGCGACAGATGGAGCGCATCAAGCAGGGACAGTTTACCGACGAGCAGCTGGAGGCCGTGAAGCGCGAGGCGCTGCAAGAGGCCGAGCGGAGCCTGGAGACCATCAGCAAACGAGCCAGCGTGATGCTAGACGCCTTTTCACAGGGGCAACCGTGGCAGGCCGTGCTGCAGCAGGTGGAGCAGCTACGCACCATCGGCAGAGACGATGTAGTGCGTGCCGCCCGCAAATACTATACCGATGACTACATCACCTTCGTGAAAAAGTTTGGCACAGGCGACAGGGAAACACTGAAGCAGCCTGGATATAAGCCCGTAGAACCGAAGAACGCTGGGGCAAAGTCGGAGTTTGCCCGACAGCTGGAGCAGATGCCAGTAGACATGACGGCCATACGCACCGTAGACTTTGCCACAGCGGCTCAGTTCGCTGACATCACCCCTCATGCAAAGCTATACACCCGGCAGAACCCCATGAACGATATCTTCACCCTGACACTGCGCTATCTGGACGGTTCGCGACACACGCCGATGCTGGCCCTGCTGAGCGACTATCTCAGCGAACTGGGCACCGACTCGCTGGGCAAGCAGCAGCTCGAAGCGGCATGGCTGCGCATGGGCGTCAGCATGGACGTGAGCGCAGGCAGCGAGACCTTTGCCTTCAGCCTAACGGGTCGTGAGGCTCAGCTGGAGCCTGCCCTGCGACTGCTGGCCCACTTCTTGCTACATGCCAAAGGCGACGCCAAGGCGCTGAAGGAGCTGCAACAGGGCGCACGAGTGGCCGACAAGTCGTTCGGCAAGGAGAAAGACGGCGTGCTGCCGGCTACGCTGTCGTGGGTACTCTACGGCAAACAGAGCGGCTATCTGCGCCAGCCGTCGGCCAAAGAGGTGAAACGGCTGACCAGCGATGACCTGCTGGCACTGCTCAACGACCTGCAGAGCTATGACTGCGAGCTGCTCTACTGTGGACAGCGCACTGCCGAAGACGTGGCACTGCTGGCCCGACAGACACTGCCACTACAGCGCTGCACGAAGGCCCGCGTGGAAATGTTCCTCAGCTGCCAGGTGCCTGCGGAAAACGTGGTATACTTCTACGACGTACCCAAGTCGCGCCAGAACTATGTGGCCAGCGTCGAGAAGATAGACGCCGAGCCTACATGGGAGGGCCGCACGACGGCACAGCTGTGGAGCCGCTACATGGGTGGCGGCATGTCGAGCGTGCTGTTCCAGAACGTGCGCGAGTTTCGCTCGCTGGCCTACAGCACGGGTGGCATCATGCACATGCCTGCCATGCCACGCCACAGCCAGGAGCCGTTGGCATACGTCACCATCACCGGCACACAGGCCGACAAAACGCGCACGGCCATGCACACCGTTGACTCGCTGCTGCACAACATGCCCGTCAACGCCGAGAACATAGAGGCGGCACGACAGGAGATGCTCAGCGACGTGCAGAACAGCTATCCATCATTCCGCCAGATGGCCGGCTACGTGGCCAACATGCGTCTCGACGGCTATGACAGTGATCCCGACGAGAACTACGTCAGGCTGGCCCCTACGATAAGCCAGCAGCAACTGGAGCAGTATCACCAACAGCACGTGACACATAACAAGAGGGTGTGGATAGTCATTGGCGACAAGAAGAAAACCGACTTCAGTGCACTCGAAAAGTACGGCAAAGTGGTCCGTCTGAGCAAAGGCGACGTGTGGCGATAGCATTTTTTCGGCAAAATGTTTGCATAAACGAAAAAAAATGTGTTACTTTGCAGCAAATAATTCTTAATATTAACTAAAAGCAACATTAACATGAAGAAATTTTTCCTTTCTATCGTGGCTGCTATTCTCGCTGTGCCCGCACTGGCACAGTACAGCAGCGGTGGTTTCTCGCTCTCTGAGAGCAGTGTTTACTATGGCCTGCGTCTGGGCATGAACGTCTCGACCATTACCGGCAAGTACATCGATGTCGACTCGAAGGTGGGCATGAACCTGGGTGCCGTGATTGGCCTGCGTGTCAGCGACACTACGCCCGTGTTCCTTGAGAGTGGTCTCTACTATTCTGGCCGCGGTGCAAAGGACCTGAGCCTGAACTATCTCGAGATTCCCATCCTCATCAAGTATGGCGTGCAGGTGTCCGACGAGATTGCCGTGCTGCCCTTCATCGGACCCTACTTCTCGCTGGGCGTGGCCGGTAAGTATAAGTATACCGACGACAATGGTGCCAAGCAGAAGGACAGCTCTTACGACTTCATGCGTCGTCCTGACATGGGCTTCAAGCTGGGCTGCGGTGCCGAGTACAACAAGCTCTATCTGGAGCTGGGCTACCAGTTTGGCGTGGCTGACATTGCCAAGGACAATCCCGCTGACGAAGCTGCCCACACCAGCAACTTCTTCGTGAACTTCGGCGTAAACTTCTAAGACCTATAGGCCCTATAAGTCCCATAAGACTTATAAGACCTACCCCAAAAAGCTCGCTCAGGCCCATCAGCTTGAGCGAGTCTATTTTTGCCCCTACCCTATCGGCACAGGGCTTCGCACACACGATCCTGAAACTGCCGGCCATCAGAGGCATGCTGCACACCCTGGTTGATGATGGCGAAACAGAGACGATGGCCATTGGCTGCCGTGCAATAGCCTGCCAGCGCCGATATGCTCGTCACTGTTCCGGTCTTGGCCTGCACGTTGTTCTCAGCGCGAGTACCCTGCATGCGGCGACGCAGCGTGCCGTCGCGCCCGGCAATGGGCAGCGAGGGAAGCAGACTCTCATATATCTTCTTATGACTCCATGCATAGCGCAAAAAGGCCACTTGCAGCTCGACCGACACATAGTCGTAGAGCGACAGCCCGCTGCCATCGGCAAAACGGTAGGTATCGGCATTCAGGCCCATGTGCTTCACCATCTGATTCATGCGAGCCGTAGCATCACGGGCTGTGGCAGGCCTATGCCCGCCGGCAGCAGCTATCTGATAGAACACGGCCTCGGCGTAGAGATTGTCGCTCTCCTTCATCATGCGCTGTAGTACGTCGTCGAGGGTATGAGTGACAGTATGCACCAGCGTGGCACCGCCAGGCAGACGCCCACGAGTGGACGTGCCGTTGGTGAGCACAATGCCATGGCTGCGCAACGCAGTAACCAGGCGGGCGGTGAAGTTGCTCTTCTTGTCTACCAGCAACGGCGACAGCACAGGGTTGTCATCGTCCCAGCACCAGCCCTCGCCCCAGCGCAGCGTGTCCTTCATAGACACGTCGGCAACGACGGCGCCACGAACAGTGTCTATACCCATCTGGCGCAGACGGTCGGCAAAGGCGTTCAGATCGGCAGCATCGAACTTAGGGTCCATGCCGCCCACACAATAGAGGTCGCCGCGCAGTGTGCGGCCTGCAATATTGCCCTTATAATATAAAGAGGTGGTGAGCTTGTGCTTTGCCCCCACCACGTCGAGCGCAGTGATGGCCGTAAGTAGTTTCATCGTTGAGGCTGGGCGCAGTCGCTGCCGCTGGTTGTAGGCAAAGAGCGTTTGTCCGGCAGTAAGGTCGTAGACCATCAGGCCCACTGCGGTAGTCTGCAACAGCGGCAGGCGCAGCAGGCGGTTTAGCCGCGCCTGCACGTTCTGTGGCCATGGCAGACTGTCGGGCGACTTCGCACCGAAGTCGGGCAGAGCAAAATCGGCCGATAACTCGTCAGCAGTCTCGTCGGCAGCACGTGGGTCGAGGGCCGTCAGCTTGGCGATGTGCTGAGCTTCGGCCTCCTTGGCATCGTCGCTTTGCGACCAAAGTGGCATAACGGCGAGCACGGAAAAGAGTGATAGTATGATTCGCTTCATTCTTGTCTTTTATATAATCTGGGGGTCATTGCTATGTGGGGGCAAACGGCCTTCTGCCTGGCAGTACGCTCACACTGCTCCCCCATCCAAACGTTGCGGCCAATGGTCGCTAATGCTTTCATTGTGTACGCATGTTCATTTTTTATATTGCGATGCAAAGATAAACCAAAAAGTCGAGAAACCAGCCACAAAAGCTCCTTTTTCGTACTAAAAACGATTAAAAATAGACGAAAAATGCACCAGTCTCGAAAATTATGCGTAATTTTGTCAGCCAAAATGATGAGCGCCGAACTACAAACGGTAAAACAACGGTACAATATCGTAGGTAACTGCGAGGCATTGAACCAGGTGCTCGACGTTGCCCTGAAGGTAGCGCCGATAGATATATCTGTGCTCATTATAGGCGAGAGCGGCGTGGGCAAGGAAATCATTCCACGCGTCATCCACGACAACTCGCCACGGCGACGCGAGAAGTACTTCGCCATCAACTGCGGCTCCATCCCTGAAGGCACCATCGACTCTGAGCTGTTCGGCCACGTAAAAGGCTCGTTCACTGGGGCCATCAACGATTCGCCAGGCTACTTCGGCGTGGCCAACAAAGGCACCTTGTTCCTCGACGAGGTAGGCGAGTTGCCACTGGCCACACAGGCGCGATTGCTGCGTGTGCTCGAGACGGGCGAATACATACCCGTAGGAGCCACCGAGGTGAGGAAGACCGACGTGCGCATTGTGGCCGCCACAAACGTGAACATACAACGGGCCATCAGCGAAGGCAAGTTTCGCGAAGACCTCTACTATAGGCTCAACCAAGTGCCACTCATGATGCCACCACTCCGTGAGCGGGGCGAAGACATTGTGCTGCTGTTCCGCCTGTTTGCCATGCAGATGGCCGAGAAATACAAGATGGACCGCGTGGTGCTCACCGAAGAGGCCAAGCCCATGCTTATGCGCTATAAATGGCCCGGCAACGTCAGGCAGCTGAAGAACATCACCGAGCAGATATCCATTCTCAGCAAAGACCGTACCATAACGCCCGAGGTGCTGGCGCGCTTCATTCCACAGGACAAGGAGAGCACGCAGCTGGCACCCATATCCCACGGCGGAGATCACTCGCTCGAGAACGAGAGAGAGATTCTATACAAGATTCTCTTCGAGCTGCGGGGCAATGTCAACGACATGCGCCGCGAGATGAGCCAGCTGAAGAAACAGCTGGAAGACGTGCAGGGCGGCAGCATGCCACCCTCTACGGCCATACAACCCATAGCGCCCATCACCCCGATGCAGCCCATGACACCAGCCCTCGAAGATGCCGAAGCCGAGGAATATGTAGAACCGACGCCTGAACAGGAGAACCTGAATCTCTCAGATTTGAGCCGTCAGATGCTGGAGAAAGCACTCGAACGCAACAACGGCAACCGCAAGAAGGCCGCGCAAGAGCTGGGTATCAGCGACCGAACGCTCTACCGCAGGCTCAGGCAGTATGGCATCAACGAGGAATAGCAGGAGGGCATTTAGAGCTTAGGACTTAAATGATTTGACGATAGAGATGAAGAACGAGGCACAGACACGGCACACATCACGCACGAAGAGAATGCTCTGCGTGGCAGTGTCTATTGCCATCTGCTCCATGATAGGCAGCGGCTGCAGCGTCAGCTACAAATTCAATGGCGCCAGCATCGACTACACCAAGACCAAAACCATACAGATAGCCGACTTCCCCATACGGTCGAGCTATGTATGGGGGCCCATGGCCAGCATCTTCAACAACCAGCTGAAAGACCAATACGCCAACCATACCAAGCTGATACAGGTGAAGCGCAACGGCGACCTGAAGATAGACGGCGAGATAACACGCTACGACCAGCGCAACAAGTCGGTGTCAAGCGAAGGCTATTCGGCACAAACAGAACTCACCATGACCGTCAACGTGCGCTTTGTCAACAACGTCAACCACGCACAAGACTTCGAGCGTCAATTCACCTCGTCATCTACCTACGAGACCACCCAGTCGCTCAATGCCGTGCAGGAACAGCTCGTCACCGAAATGGTGAAAGACATCACCGACCAAATATTCAACGCCACCGTGGCCAACTGGTAGGCGCTCATATACAGAAAAGCAAAAAATAGTGAACCAGCATAGATGGACATAGCAGAACTCATAAAACACCCAGAACAACTTGACCGCGATTCGCTCTACGAGCTTCGGTCTATGCTGGCACTATACCCCTACTTCCAGACGGCACGACTGCTCATGCTGCAAAACCTCTACCTGCTGCACGACCCGTCGTTCGACCAGGAACTGCGGCGAGCCGCCATCTATATCCCCGACCGCACCGTGCTCTTCCAGATGATTGAAGCGGGCCACTACAAGCTGACACCCCGATCTGTGCCGCAAACCAGCAGCGACAGCCGCAGCAATGCCGACAACAACGAAGCTAACCAGGAGAGCCGCACCATATCACTCATAGACAACTTCCTCGAATCTATACCCAAGGAGGATGACGACGAGCAGCAGCAGAGCAAACGCAAGCCAACACCTGCCGACGCCGCCGTAGACTATGTGGCCTACCTGCTCGAAACCGAAAGCGAGCAGGAGAGAGCCAATGCACAGAACGTGCCACAGCTCATCGGACAAAACCTCATCGATTCGTTCATAGAAAATGACAAAGGGAAGATAGTCCTCAACGAAAATCCCACACTCAAACCCGACATCGACGAAGACAACGACGAGGAGCAAAAAGAACCCGAAGAGGGCATTTTCACCGAAACATTGGCCAGAATTTACATAAAACAAGGCAGATATTCAAAGGCACTTGAAATTATTCAGCAATTAAGTTTGCAATATCCGAAAAAAAATGCTTACTTTGCAGACCAAATTCGTTTCTTGAAGAAACTGATCATTAATAATAACAACAAAATAAAGTAAAAAAGATGTACACATTATTAGTAATCTTCATCGTGATTGCAGCCGTGCTGATGATCGGCATCGTGCTCATCCAAGAGTCTAAGGGTGGCGGTTTGGCATCAAACTTCGCATCCTACAACCAGATTGGCGGTGTCCGCAAGACCACCGACTTCATCGAGAAAGCCACATGGGGTCTCGCCGCCTTCATGGTGGTCATTAGCATTGCATGCGCCTACGTGGCTCCTCAGGCCACTACCGACAGCTCTGTGATGGAAGGTGTCGAGAACCCCGTCACCAACCCTCAGAACGTGCCCGGCTTCGGCGCAAGCCAGACACAGCAGCCTCAGCAGGGACAGCAGCCCCAGAAGACCCAGTCTTCGTCGCAAGCACCTGCCGCCCGCGCAAATTAAACAAAATGCAAAAAAAGTTCGGGAATTATTTGGTCAATTCAAATAATTCCCGTACCTTTGCACTCGCTTTTAGCAAAGCACCTTTCTCTTGAAAGATTATTCTTTCCCCTGAGAGGCAACATGGTGCCCGTAGTTCAGTTGGTTAGAGCGTCAGATTGTGGTTCTGAATGTCGACGGTTCGAGTCCGTCCGGGCACCCAAGAAGAAAGAAATCCCAGTGTTTACGAACGCTGGGATTTCTGCTTAGAATACAAGCAATTACAACATACAAGTCTCATTTTTAGCTCGTTACGATGAAGATAAATTATTGTTTAACTCCGTGGCGAGTGAGACAGAATGGGACAGAAAAAGACGGAATGGGACAATTTTTGCTACCCAATTTTGCTACCCACATCTAATTTTTGCTACCCATTTTTGACAAAAACTTGGCAAGTTTACGTCAAAAAGCCTTCTCGCCATATTAAAAAAACTTAAAATTATGGCAAAGAAAAGTGCTGTGAAAGTAGTATGGGACAGAAAGAACCTCGCAGAGAAACGAGGGCATGGGTATGTTGAAATTTCAATCTACCTGGCAGCTGGTCAGCGGAAGTACCTGTCATTTGGTAGCGCAACCGCAATGGAATGGAAGCGTCTGGAGCATAGCAAAGAACTCAAGGCGCAGGTAAAGAAGTATGAGAATATCATCGAGGCTATGCGTACCCTTGGTGAGGAAATGACAATTGCGAATTTCGAAGCACACCTTGACCTTGCCGAGGTAGTCACGAAAAAGAAAGAAGAATCTGGTCAGCTCTACAATGGCTACGATTTGAACGACAGCTTTATCGACTACATGCGGGCGGCTATTGAAGATGAAAACATTGAGCCAAACACAAGGTCAAGGAAGTTCTATATGGTCGAAACGGTCGTTGCATCAGGTATCATCAAGACCTTTGCCGACATCACGGCAGCCAATTTAATTGCCTACGACAAGTGGCTGCACAAAGGCAACCGTACTGATGCAACCGTGTTCAGCTATCACAAGCGTCTGAAGTTCTATATCAACTTAGCTCGAATTGAAGGAAGGATCCCTTCAAATCCATATGAGTTGACTAACTTCAAACACGGCTGCTACAAAGAGCGCAAACCCCTTGTCGAGTCAGAACTGAAAGAACTGAGAGACATAAAGCTGGGACAACCACGTCTCGACAGAGTACGCGACCTGTTTATTTTCATGGCTTATACAGGACTGGCTCATTGTGACATGCAACTTTTCGAATTCGGTACCATGACTGAGAAAATTGGAAATCTGTACTACATCGACGGAAAACGTCTGAAGACTAAAACGACCTATTTCACCCCTATTCTCAGACCGGCTTTGGATGTTCTAAAGAAATACGACTTTCAACTTCCTAAAATCAGTAATCAGAAAATGAATGACTATCTGCACATCATTGAGGAGCGTATGAACCTGAATAAGCCGCTGACATGTCACATCGCTCGGCACTCATTCGCTACATTAGCTCTTGCTCATGGCATACCTATCGAGTCTGTAGCCAAGATGTTGGGACACACAAAGATTGCCACAACTCAAATCTATGCCAGTGCGCCCGTAATGGCTGCTTGATAAATGCTCCTTTGGCAAGGAGACAGGTCAGGATTCCGAGAGACCTGCTGCCGACCAGCTTATCCGAAAGGGAAACCCGACGGGGAGTGTAGCATGCTGGTAAAGCCATAAGTCAGCGAAATGCCACGCTGCGACTGAATGGCAAGGCGGAATGACAGATACGAGGATGAAGCCCGAATTGGTTGAATGACAGTTCAGTGGTACCAGATTCTTGCTGGGACGGAAGGCATTTACACATTACGTCCCACCGTAGTACACCACCTATTTTGCGCGTTAGTGTGGTGCTGGCGAATCGACTACGGCACAGCCGCAATAAGCGGAGAAAGGACGGAAGTCACATCCGACAATCTGCCAAGCCGAATAGTTATCAAGTAAGTAAACGGGGATTGCCTAAGTCGGAATGCCCAAAAGGGCTATGAGTGAAAGGCTCTGAATATCCGATATGGCAACGGAGCTCCCGTAGTAGTCCGAGAGGG
>ERZ842401.407-NODE-407-length-61804-cov-8.495409_pt1 | contig 61804 bp, 63 predicted proteins | sample MGYA00521270_ERZ842401 | MGnify/ENA primary metagenome ERZ842401 (study PRJEB31892, sample SAMEA3878208) | bioreactor metagenome | biome: Moose rumen | place: Sweden | collected 2011-10 | study: EMG produced TPA metagenomics assembly of the PRJEB12797 data set...
ACTCCTGCAGAAATTTTCTGTCCGCCTCGTTCGCGACCGCAGATATTGCGTCTTTAGCTTTTAGAGAGTTGAAGGCTTGCCCGTCCGCCAAGCAGAATCCATTTTTTGAGCGCAAGCAATAAAAAATCGCCGCCCGAAATTGAGCGGTGACCTTTGGCTTGCGATGTTCAATTCAACGTCGCCTCTTCTCCGAAGGCGAAGTAGTAACCGACTTTGAAGCACTCCTGCAGAAATTTTCTGTCCGCCTCGTTCGCGACCGCAGATATTGCGTCTTTGGCTTTTAGGGAGTTGAAGGCTTGCCCGTCCGCCAAGCAGAATCGTTGCGGCGTCGACGTGGCATTTTGCGGTGAAAACTTTTGAGTTATCGGGAAGATATTTTGCGTCCAAATCTGCGCGGCGTCGGAGTTCTTTTTGATTTTAATGGAATATTTGTCGAGGAAATAGGGCGCGTCGTTGTAGAAGGCGACGAACACGTAATTTTTATCTTGAGGCACCCGCGCAGGGTCGTCGGGCGCAAGCTCCTTGCCGCCGGTCAAACGCGCCTTTAATCGCAACTCGAACAGCTGTGCGCTTTGCCAATCGCTTTTGAGCAGTGACGCCTTTTTTTGCTCGGTGACCGGCTTATCGGGCTTGAGCTTTGGCAAGTCGTAGGCTTGAGCCGCGCCGCCCGTCAACAGGACGCTTATCAGCAGAGCCGCCGATATTTTTTTGCGCATCCGAATCACTCCTCCGCCGCAAGCTCCGCTTCAAGACTTGGCAGACCGAGTTCTTGTGCGGGGCTTTCGTTTTTTTTTGCAGTGATACTTACCGTCAAGTCGGGATTCTCAAAGCGATTGCCCAAAATGGTAACCTGCCAATTTTCCACGGCGTAGAGAGCGCGTCTGATGTCGTTGCCGTAATTGACAACAAATCCGCCGTTATGGAACTCCACAAGCCCGATTCGCCCGTCGTCGTGGGAAATTATATCGTCTTCGTAAATTTCCTTGCCCGCGCTGTCGACAAGCCCCGTGAATTGCCCGATAGTCTTCGCGTCCACGCGATAGCCTTCGTAGCCGTTTTCGTAAACAAAAATGTGCGCCTGCGGACCTGGGTCGCCGTAAGTTCCGCGCTTCAGATAAAATCCGTAAATCCAAACGCTTTTCATCTCGCCGCTGAATATTTGAAAAGTCTTCAAGCCGCGATATTTGATTTCACGTTCCGCCATGAAAGGACACCTCCGACTTTGTTAACAAATCAAAATTTCATGCCCGCAATTATAACACCGAAAAAACTTTTGGCTATACTTAAGCAAAAATTTTTATGGCTGTGACAATCGACGGGCGTCAGCGAAATTGTCCCGTTTCCAACCTCCCATGATATTAAAAATTTCGCCCTTTGAGGGGATTTAAATCTTTCTATTTGGTATATAAGAATTCCTGCAACCTCCAAAAATTTTTTCAGACATTCAACAGAAAATCTCGCAGGGTTACAGCCTTAACGTCGCCGAAACTTTTAACGGGGTTGCGGGCGATTAGGAGCGTCTCGGCGTCGTCGGGCAAGGCTCGCAAGGGGCGCGTGGCGCGTCGAACAGACATATCGCTAAAGACTTGTATAAAAATCGTCCCGTTGCCGCGTGTCGCCGCGAAAGTGATATTCATCGCGCCGCACTTGCCGCTGAAGACCTCAAAGCCGCGCCGCAACAGCTCCACGCAAACGGCATTCTCAATCAAAGCCGCCTCGTCAACGGTCGGGGCAAGGGCGCGGAGTATCCCGTTATCGACGCAATAAAATTTGTCGCCGCCGCCTAAAACGTTGCCGCTCTTTACGTCGAGGCGCGGAACTTTCACGAACAGCCCCGAATCTGTCACGGCGTGCAAGGAAAGTTTCAGCTTGCGCAGATTATTTTCACCTGCGCCCTTGAAGTTGACGGGCTTGCCGACACTTTGAGCCAGGAAGCTCGCCGCAACTCGGATTAGCCCCGCATCGACGGCGGGATTTTTCTCGGCAATGTCAAACAGCATTTCGTAAGCGGCTCCGCGCAGAATCCTCGGCAAAATATTTTCGTCGACACCGCTCGTGACGGGCAAACTGCCAAAGCGCAAGTAACGTTGTAAATCGTCCTCCGTCCCGTCGAAGGGCGGCGGATAAATCTTGAGCACGTCGCAGTTATCGGGCAGGAGCGCGGCAATTTTCTCGACAAGCACGCCGCTCGAAGTCGTGACGTAAATCTCGGCAGGCTCGCCCGCAAACAGCGCGTTAATCGCCTTTTCGCTCTCGGCTACGCGGTCAACATCGTCGACAAGCAAAAAGAATCGTTCAAGGTCGGCGGTGCGTTCGGCGACAAGCCCGTAGAGGTCGCGATAACTTTTGAGCCGCCCGTCAGCCGCGCAGGTTATGTGAATTATCTCGGCATGGTCGACGCCCTCCGCGCTCAAATGCTCGGCGAACGCCTTAAGCAACGTCGATTTGCCTACGCCGCACGCGCCCGCGATTACCTTGACGGAAAAATTATCTTTAAGCTCCAAAAGCCGTTTGAGGTAAAAATTTTGATTCACGATGCCTCACCACGTCAAAAATTTTTGTCAATTTTACAGCAAGCAATGACGATTATCAAGGCGGCAAAGAAATTAAGCGGCTTTATTGACAAAGCGTCTTAGGGGTGTAAAATAATCGTGCGAAAATTTTTTGATTTAATGTAGAAAGGGATTTGAAGATTTGCGGCGAAGATTTTCAGAGCAAAACGCACTTATATGGGAGGTCAATTCATGATTAAACTCACCAAATTTAACTCGGACTCGAAGGAGCGCGGGGAATTCATTCTCAACGCCGAACTGATTCAAACAATCGAGACGACGCCCGACACCGTCATTACGCTGGTCAACGAAAAGAAATTGATCGTCGAAGAGCCCACCGAAGAAGTGGTGCGCCGCGTGATGAAATATCGCCGTGCTTTGAAGCAACTTTAATCGTGGAGGGGAAGAATCATGCCGGAAGAAGAAAAAGAAGTTGACAGCGTAGCCGTACCCCCTCCGCCCGACCCCGCCAAGTCCAAGAAAAAAACCATTATCCTAATCGTCGTGCTGGTGATAGTCGGTTTGGCATTGGCGGCAGGAATATCGTTGTTCGTCGTTACCAAAGTCATGGGCGACTTGCCCGCCGGCGGCGGCGAAGAGGAAGGCGGTGCTCCCCGTTATCACGATGCGGGCGTTTTCATTAAGCTCGGCGACCCCAAAGAGGGCATCCTCGTGAACGTCGGCGGACCGCGCAGCGGCAAGTTCCTTAAAGCCAGCATTATTGCCGAATTCAACCCCGGTAAAAAATCCGTCATAAACGAGGAAACTCATTCGCTTTTCCCCGACGCCGAGGTTAAAGTCAACGACGTTGCAACTCAATTCCTGCGCGGCACCGCCCTTGAGGACTTCGACGCCGATAAACAGGAAGACTTCAAAAAGCAGCTCAAAGACGCCCTTAACATGGCTCTGGGAGCCGGCTCCGTCTATGACGTTTACATTACCAGTTTCCTCCTGCAGTGATTGGGAATTACATTCCGCATTCCTACTTCCTAATTCCTAATTGATAGAAACGGGGGGAACAACTTGTCTGCCGATATACTGACACAAGAGGAAATAGATAAACTGCTGTCCGCCGCCAACGACCCCGATTCATTGGAGACGCTCAAGCAGGAAGAAACCGCAAAAAAAATTAAAGTTTACGACTTTAAGCGACCCGATAAATTTTCCAAAGACCAAATCCGCACGCTGTACATGCTCCACGAAAGTTTTGCGCGTATGCTCAACACCTACATGAGCTCGCAACTGCGTACTTTGGTCAACGTCGATGTCGCATCGGTCGAACAGCTGACTTATCAAGAATTCGTCCAATCGATAGCAAATCCAAGCGTTATAACGATTTTGTCTGTCCCGCCGCTCAAAGGCAGTATCATTTACGAAATAAGCTCGGAAATTGCGTTCGCTTATATCGACCGCGTGTTTGGCGGCGACGGCAATACAACCATGAAAGCCCGCGTCCTCACGGAGATTGAGGATGCCGTCATGCGGCGTTTCGTCAATACGGCTATGGAGCGTTTCAAGGAATCGTGGGCAAATATCACGCCGATGAATCCCAACCTTGAGGCGACGGAATCAAATCCGCAATTTACGCAAATCGTCCCGCCGAACGATATGGTTGTCATAGTCACGTTGCACACCAAGCTCGGCGAGGTCGAAGGCATGATGAATATCTGCATACCCTATCTTGTCCTTGAGCCGATTATGTCAAAATTGACAACGACTTTCTGGGTAGCAACGTCGGTAGCCAAGGACGAACAAAAAGGTCAAGCCGAAGTTATCCGCCGAAAACTCAATCGGACAAAAGTTCCGCTCGTCGTGGAGGTCGGACGCGTGCAAATCACAATCCGTGAGTTCTTAACCTTGGGCTTCGGCGATGTTCTTCAACTAGACCGCAAAGTTAAAGACGATTTTCCGTGTATGATTGGCACGAATCCGAAATTTTACTGCAGACCCGGCACTTTCGGAAAGAAAATGGCGGTGCAGATAACGCAAATCGTAGAAAAAGGAGAGGATGCGGCTGATGACGATGATGAGTGATTTGTCACAAGCAGAAATAGACGCGCTGTTGGCGGGAGCGGGCGGCGACTCCGGCGAAGAATCTTCGGGCGGCGCAAGCTCCGAGGGCGACAACACCGATGATATTCTGTCTTCCATAGAAAAAGACGCGCTCGGCGAAATCGGCAATATTTCAATGGGCAGTGCCGCGACGACGCTGTCGACCTTGCTCGGTCATAAAGTGAACATAACGACGCCAAACGTTTCCGTCGCGCCGATGAATGTCATTCAGCAACATTATCCGTTGCCGTATCTGGTCGTCGAAGTTGCTTACACCGTCGGCATTGACGGCAACAACGTCTTTGCGATTCAGGCGTCGGACGCCGCAGTTATCGCCGATTTGATGATGGGCGGCGACGGCACGCACCCCGATACCGAGCTCAATGAAATTCACATGAGCGCGGTCGGCGAGGCAATGAATCAGATGATGGGCGCGGTCGCGACAAGCTTGTCGACAATGTTCAACAAGAAAATCGACATTTCGCCGCCCAAAGTCAATCTGGTCGACTTCGGCAAAGAAGACTTCGCAAAAGTGTCCGACAGTACCGAGCCTATGGTTCGTGCGTCGTTCAAAATGGAAGTTGATGGCTTAATCGACAGCGAGATCATGCAAATCTTGTCGGTAGATGTCGCCAAGGAAATGGTCGAAGCGTTAATGGGCGGCGGAGAAGACGAAGCTCCTGCACCCGCACCCGCGCCCGCGTCAAAACCGGCAGCCGCTCCGCCGCAACAGGCTCAAGCGGCACCTCCGCCTCCGCCCCCGCCGCAACAGGGCTATCCGCCGCAAGGCTACGCACCGCCGCCGCCGGGATACGGATATGGAGGGTCGCAAATGCAACCGAACGTTGTAACGAATATGCCCGTTTCGCCCGCGCAATTTACGCCGCTGTCAATGGAGCCTGTCCAAATCAACGAGGCGAATATCGGCTTGATACTGGACGTGCCGTTGCAAGTGACGGTCGAGCTGGGGCGCACGAAAAAAACCATAAAGGAAATTCTGGATTTGGCGACGGGCTCAATCGTGGAGCTGGACAAATTGGCGGGCGAGCCGGTCGAAATTCAAGTAAACGGGCATTTTCTTGCCAAGGGCGAGGTCGTCGTTATCGATGAAAACTTCGGCGTCAGGATAACGGAAATCGCCACTCCCGCCGAACGCGCCGCGCATTTGAATTGAGGCAAGCCTTATGTTCTACAAAGCGGAAGACGTTCGCGAGCTGTTCAACATTTTGAATGCTCACAATATAAACTACATCCTCACAAAAAATATTTCAGACGAATTGCCCGACAAATTGAAAATCGGCAAGGACATTGACTTGATTATTCACCCGAACGATTATGATAAGTTCAAAACCTTGTTGGCGGACTTCGGCTACAGGAAAATCACTCACCCGCACGGCAAGGAAGTCGGTTGGATTTTCATGTACGGAGCGCATGAAAATATATTTCTTCGTCATGCCACAAATTCGTTGATAGTGGACGCTTACGCCGAGCTTTGCACAAAGAGTATAGTGATGAACGCTTGGCTACCGCTTGACAGGATAATTCAAGAATCCGTTTGGGCTGACAAAGTTTGGGATGCCGAAAATCAATGGTGGATCATGGACGACGAAAATATGATTATCTACCTTATTACGCGTAGCGTCTTTGAGAAAAACAAATTCACCGAGGCTTACATTCGCGAGATTGATAAGCGTATGCGATTTTTGGTAAGTCCGGACGCTCGTCGGAAATTGGAAAAGGTCTTCTTTAAATTCACGAACACCTTGCTAAAAATGGTAAGCAAAGGCAAATACAAAGAAATTCTCACGGCTTATCTCATGTTTACGGATTATTGACGGGAGGTGATAATTTGGGCGAAGTATTGAAAATTCTCAAGGAAACGAAAATTGGCGACACTAAAATTTTAATCGAACAAAATGCACCTCTAACAAGGCAGGGGGCAAGGGTCATACACCTTCAAAACGAAAAGTTTCGATTTGAAATGCCGGAGTCGGAATTTTTGAAACTCGCCGCTGCGCTCGCCTACGCTCGAAATAACTTTGATTTTATGAAAGGCTTGATGGCAAAGTGAGTAATCCCGGCGTGATTGAACTTTTCGGTTTCCGTTTTGCAAACAACTCCGGTACGCATTCGTTTCGCGTGGAAGACAATATCGGCGAGGCAATACATATTCACTTCGACGACATTCGTCTGGATCTTACCGTCAAAGAATTTCACAAGCTTGTTGATGACACTTTGGAAGCGATAACTGCCAATGTTGACGTTAAAGGTTTTGATGCCGGAAAATGTGACCCTTTGTTTCTGTTTGAAGTCGCTCAATGCCTCCCTTGGCTTCGTGAAGTTAAAACCGAATACATGCCCGTAAAAGATATTATCGTTGACACGCTCGACAACAACGGCAAGAGAGTGTACAGAAACATAAAACATTCTCGCGTGGTAAAGGCATTGCACGGCGACCACGCCGAAAATGATAAGCACAGACAACAAAACCTTATAGGTTTGAACAATCGGCAACGTCTTTTTCGAATATTCAACAGCATTAAAGAAAACGGCTATCCGTTCAAAGACGAGCATATCCTTTTGTTCAACGAGCAAAACATTGTGCGCGACGGACAACATAAAGCCGCTGTGATTTATGTTTTGTCACCCGACGCCGTCATTCCGATTCAGCGTTGGATTTTTCAAAACAACCTGTTCAGTGTTTCCAATCCTGTATATAGTTCAGATTGAAAAAATGCCTTGCCGATTGTAAAAGTATCGGTTATAATGAAGAGCCTGCATTGGTTTGTTTTGTGACTGAAATTGAATTTAAAACTTTAAACGGGAGAGATGGATTATGGCAATACGAGTTTTGGTCGTCGACGACGCGGCTTTTATGCGGATGATGGTTAAAGACATTCTTTCCAAGAACGGCTACGAAGTCGTCGGCGAAGCGGAAAACGGTATGAAGGCTGTCGAAAAATACAACGAACTGCGCCCCGATTTGACGACGATGGATATTACTATGCCCGAAATGGACGGTATCTCTGCAGTTAAGGCGATAAAGAAAATCGACCCGAACGCGAAAATTGTCATGTGCAGTGCAATGGGACAACAGGCAATGGTTATAGAGGCAATTCAAGCGGGCGCACGCGACTTTATCGTCAAACCCTTCCAAGCAGACCGCGTGCTGGAGGCAGTGCGCAAAGCCGTCGGCTGATGACTGACAAATTAAAACTTTATCTCCCGACCGCGCTGGTGCTGTGTTGTTTGATTTATTTTGGCGGCTCTGAAGCAGAGGCTGTCGGTGGGTACTTGGAAGGCTACGAAGAAGCAGATCCGAGACCCACCGGAGTCTCGTGGTGGTCGACGCTTGCCTACCTCTTCAGCCTGTTAGCCGTGTTCGCCGTCGTGTTGGTTATGGCTTATTTCGCCGCAAGATTTATCGGCGGACGTTTCAACGCGGCGCGTATGGCGGCAAGCGGCGGCAGAATTCTGGAAAATTTACCACTGGGACCGAATCGCTCTGTCTGCACTGTTGAAATGGCCGGCAGGGTATTTTTGTTAGGCGTGACAGACCACAACATCAACCTGCTCGGAGAGATAACCGACAAAGATTTAATCGAACGGCTCCACACGCAAGCCCTGAACTCGGGCGATATGTTCTCTCAAGAATTCGGCACGCTGTCGGATTTGGTAAGGAAAATTCCGCTGTTCAAAAGAAAATAGGGGGCATTTTGATGAAAAATTTTTCTTCTATCCTCAAGACGGCGGGAGTAACTTTTCTGACAGCTTGCTTTCTTAACGCCCATGTTCAAGCGGCTCCTGCAAAAATTCCTGCCGATGCAGTCGAGTGGCGCGGGCATTCCTATTACGTTTATCCCGGTCGCTTCGCAACTTGGGAGGAAGCAAAACGTTTCTGCGAATCACTTGGCGGACACCTGGCTATTATTAATGATGACGCCGAAAATAAGCGCGTCTATGAAATCATGCGAGAGTTCGGGCATCTTGAAGCCTATTTTGGATTAAGTGATACTTCAGGACATTGGAAATGGGTTGACGGAACAGCTCTTACTTATACAAATTGGGGCGTAGGTGAACCAAATAATCCTATGGAACATTATGGAATGTACCATAGAAATTTGGGGGCTTACAAATGGAATGATGGTCTTTTCAATGGCGGAGTAGCAGATGGGACTTTCATCTGCGAATGGGAAAGCTCCAAACAAAACGACTCAATTGGACAAGCCGTGAATCGCGTCACCGTCGAAGGCACGGGCGCAAATCGCGACAGCGCAATTCGCGACGCGGCTCGTTATGCGGTTGAACAGGTCGTCGGCGTGTATGTCGACGTGCGTTCTTTGTCGAAAAACTCCATACTTGCTTTGGACGAGATTTACACTAAAGCTCAAGGTTACGTAAAAAATGTTACCGTCATTAACGAAAGCTATTCGGGCGGAAACTGCAACGTGACGGCGAATATTGAAGTAGATAACAATCCCGACGGACAGCTCATGAATCAACTCAGTATGATAATGATGCTGAACGACCCGCGAATTTCTGTTATCGTGCTGAAAGAAAATACTTCGCCAATCGAGCACGACAACATCTCCGAGACGGCAATGAATGAGCGGCTTATCGATTTGGGATTTTCGCACGTCGTGGACGCCAATATCGTTTCCAATTTGCAAAACGCGGAGCTGTTGAACAACATCTATAACGGTAAATCGTCCTTGAGCGGCGTTGGTGACAGTTACGGCACAGATTATCTCGTCCTTGGAAAAAGCCTTGTCGACATTATTCCCGCGTCGGGCGCGAACATGGGCAAAGCTGAACTGTCTGTCAAAATTATCAAGTTCGATACGGGCGACATCATCGGCACTTTCACAGTGGAAGGACAGGGCGCGGAGAAAATCGCCGCCTATGCCGAACGCAGGTCACTCAAAGCCGCCTCTTCAGAAGCCGCCAAAAAGCTGGAGGAGAAATTTAAAAAATTAAGTTCCGCGCCTATGCAAAGTATGCAAATCACGGTTAAAACTTCAAAATACGACAACATCGAGCAGTTGGTTAAAGAGCTTAAGTCAGTGCATGGCGTTCAAAACGTCAATGTGCGTGAGTATCGGAACGGTAGGGCGATTTTGGATATAGAATCTTCACAAAATCCAAGTTCACTCCTGCAAATCCTTAAGAAAAGTACCGCTTTGAAGTTTTCCGTTGAGGAAATTTCTGCCGCCGGTATGAAAATTGTTATCTCATAAATACACGTCGGGGAAGTGTGATTCGACTTGAATCGAAGTTGGTTTATAATCTGCGCGATCGGCGTACTCATGACGAATTGCGCGGAGGCGGCACCGATAATCCCAAGCGTGAACGTCGAAGTCGGCACGGCGGAGACGCCCGAACAAGTCGCCTCGACGTTGCAAGTTATAGCCGTCTTGACGCTGGCAACAATCGCGCCGGGAATTTTGATGATGACGACCTCGTTCGTGCGAATCGTCGTGATAATCGGCTTCCTGAGAAACGCCCTCGCCACGCAAAACGTCCCGCCAAATCAAGTTATCCTGTCGTTGGCAATGTTCATGACGTTTTACATAATGGCACCGTATTGGTCGCAGGCGAACGATAACGGCTTGCAACCCTACCTGGCGGGGCAAATCACGCAGGAAGAGGCGATAGATAACGTCTTGGAGCCGATGCGCGAATTCATGTTCCGGCAGACGCGGGAGGCGGATTTGGCTCTGTTCGTGAACTTAGCCGACGCCGAACGCCCCGAATCGCAAGAGGACGTTTCAACCTTCGTGCTGATTCCCGCCTTCATGATCAGCGAACTCAAAACCGCGTTCCAAATCGGTTTTATGCTCTACGTGCCGTTTATAGTTATCGATATGATTGTCGCGACGACGCTGATGTCTATGGGCATGATGATGTTGCCGCCCGTCATGATTTCCCTGCCGTTCAAAATCCTGCTGTTCGTCATGATTGACGGTTGGCATTTGCTCATTCGGTCGATAATCGTAAGTTTCCGTTAGCGGAGGTGTAAACGTTGAGATTTGAATCTTATGCGCAATATCTTGAGGATATTGGCGGAGATGCGCCCGCGTGACATTAACCTTTGCGTCGGCTTGGGCAGTGAGCGCGGCAAGCTCGAAATGTTTGAGGGCGGCATGGGTTCGACGTTCCTTGAAGAGTTTGCGGGCAAAGGTAACGCCAAACGTCAGCGCAATGTTTTGACGCTCTCGGAAGTATATGATAAATATTGCCCCCCCGAATCAGATATTCACTTTTGCAAAATCGACGTTGAGGGTTACGAGCGTCAGGTCTTGGAAGGCATAAAGGATTGGCGTAAATTCCGCCCGTGGATTTTTGCAATGGAGGCAACGCTCCCCGGAACGGGCATACCTTGCCATGACAAATGGGAGGATTTGTTGCTGGCGAATGATTACATCTTCGCGTTCCAATTCGCCATAAACAGATATTACATCGACGCGGAGCGGGAATATCTTTTGTACAACTTTGCAAAAATCAATCAGTTTGTCGCGCAGAATCAGATTGTAAAGATGAATATGACTCCGCTTAAGCTTAGCTAAAAATTTTTAAGAGGTGCGTCATGTCGGGAGATTTGGTAATTCAGCTGGGGCAAGAAGCGTTAATGGTCGTGTTGCTCGTATCCGCGCCGATGTTGGGCTTGGGCTTGACGGTCGGCTTAATGGTCAGCGTCTTCCAGGCAACCACGTCCATTCAGGAGCAGACGCTTGCGTTTATCCCGAAGATTATCGCGGTGTTCGTGGCGATTTTGATTTTCGGACCGTGGATGCTCCGAATCATGGTTGAATTTTTTTCGGGGATATTTGTAAATTTGCCGGCGCGTATCGGCTGAGCACTTTTGCCGGGAGGTCGACACTTTGACTGAAATTGACTTGTACGACATATTTCAAGGGCAAGTGGCGGCGTTTTTGCTTGTGCTCACGCGAACGAGCGGCATTTTTTTTATTTCGCCCTTCTTCGGCAGCATGAACGTTTCAACGCGAATCCGAGCAGGCGCGGCGGTTATCTTCGCGGTATTGCTTTTCCCCGTCGTCTTGAAAATGTCCGTCATACACGCGCCGCCTACCTTGCTGATGTTCGCCTTTACCGTCGCCAAGGAGCTGTTTATCGGCTGGCTTATCGGCGTTATCGGCTACATTACCCTCGCCGCCGTCAATACCGCCGGCAAAATTATGGACATGCAGGTCGGCTTCGCGGTCGTCAGCATGATGGATCCCACCACTCATCAGCAAACCGGTCTTATTGGAAATTTCCTCTACAACTTGACGATAATTTACTTTCTGGTAACCAACGGGCACCACGTGATTATCGGTGCGCTCGCCGAAAGTTTCCGCGTTATCCCGCTCGATTCCATGATTTGGAACGATTCGCTCCCGCAACTCATGACGGATTTCACGGCGGGCGTCTGGCTTAACGGTATGAAAATCGCCATGCCCGTTACCTTCGCGATTCTCCTTACCAACGTCGGTATGGGCATACTCGCCCGCACTATGCCACAAATGAATATCTTCGTCGTCGGCATCCCCATGCATTTGACGATTGGCACGGGTATGTTGTCAATGGTTCTGCCCTTTTATCTCCTCTTCCTGGACGTGGTTTTTAATGAAATGTACACGCATATCACAATCGCCCTCAAAGCCCTCGCCCCTTGACGAGCCGAAAATCTTTGTCTTCGACCTCCAGCGTTTCGACGGCGAAAAGACCGAAGAACCGACCGCCAAGAAACGCTCCGACGCCCGCAACAAAGGGCAAGTCGCTCGCAGTCAGGAGCTGAATACGGCATTCGTCCTTTTGAGCGGCTTCCTTATCCTGCGCATTCTGTGGGAATATATCTACGTCAACGTTTCCGAGTACACCGCCTATTTGTATTCGCACCTGTCGCAGAGCACCTCCACCGAGGGCATAGGCGAATTGTTTATCGGTATCATGCTCCTGTTGGCGAAAACCGTTCTGCCCGTCATGTTCGCTATCCTAATCGTCGGGCTTGCCATTAACCTCTATCAAGTCGGCATAGTGCTTTCCACGGAGCGATTGGAGCCGAAACTCAGCAACCTCAATCCCATTAACGGCTTCGGACGAATTTTTTCCAAGCGGTCAATCGTCGAGCTGATTAAATCTATCCTCAAGATTATAATCATCGGCTATTTCCTCTACCTGTACCTCAAAGACCAAATCCCGCTCATGCCGCATTTTATATTCTTCGACCTGCCGCATTCCCTGGCGACGATAGCGGATATAATCTTCACAATGGCGTTTCAAGTTATCGGCGTGATAATGATAATGGCGGCGGCGGACTACTCCTATCAGAAATGGCAGACCACGCAGGATTTGAAGATGTCCAAGCAGGAAGTCAAAGACGAATACAAGCAAATGGAAGGCGACCCGCAAATCAAGGGCAAGATTAAGCAGAAACAGCGTCAAATGGCAATGGCACGCATGATGAAGGAAGTTCCGAAAGCGGACGTCATCATCACGAACCCGACGCATTTGGCGATAGCCCTCCAATACAAAAAGGGCATGGTTGCGCCGCTCGTCCTCGCCAAAGGTCAAGACCTTGTCGCCGAGCGAATCAAGCAAATCGCCCGCGAACATCATATAATTATCGTCGAAAACAAACCCGTGGCGCGTGCGCTCTATGAGGCTGTCGACGTGGGCGGCACCGTCCCCTCCGAGCTGTATCAAGCCGTCGCCGAAATTCTGGCTTACGTTTACAGAATCAAACATCGCCGCGTTGCGTGAATAAAGGAGGAATTTTAATGAGATTCGTAAAGTCGTTTATGCTGATTGTTTTCACGTGGCTGATTTTATTTGCACCCGCGCAGGTGTCGGCGGACGCCACAACCGTTATCCTCGTGCGCCACGGCGAAACACCTTACAACAAGGTCAAACGCTATCAGGGGCATTTGGACATTCCGCTCAACGAGGACGGTATCAAGCAGGCTAAGCTCCTTGCCAAAAGCCTCAAGGATTATCCCATTGACGTTTTCATTTCAAGCCCGCTCAGCCGCGCTTACGTGACGACGGAGACCGTCGCAAAGGCAAAGGGTATGACTGTTGCCTATACCGACGACCGCCTCAAGGAAATTGACTACGGCGATTGGGCGGGCGAATTCGTTGCCGATTTGCAAGTTAAGTATCCCGAAGAGTTCAAGCTTTGGCAGGAGCGTCCGTGGCTTATGAACTTCCCGAACGGCGAAAATCTTCGTGACATGCAATATCGCGGGCGGAAGGCTCTGGAGGACGCGGTTGCCAAATATCCCGGCAAAACCATTTTTATCGGGGCGCACAGTTTCATAAACGCGACAATCCTTTGCTCCGTCCTCGGCTTGGATACCGAACACTTCAAGCAAATCCGCCAGAATAATACTTGCGTCAACGTCCTGCGTTACGAGGACGGCGTTTGGCAAGTCGTTTTGCTCAATTCCGTTGCGCACCTGGGCAGCCTGACATCGGATACCGGTGTAATGAAATGAATTTGTCCGACCAAAACATAGCCCGCGCCGCCGAAGACATTCAAGCATTCTTTGCGCGGGCACCGGTATCGCAACGCGATAAGCTGAAGATTCAGCTTGTCGTTGAGGAAACCTTTTTGCGTTGGCAAAAACATTTCGGCGCGGAAAAAGATTTTGAAGTTCAAACGCGTAACCGGTTCGGTTCGCCGCGAGTGTTGATAAAAATCTGGGGCGACGAGTTCAATCCGCTTGAAAAGCCCGACGACGCCCTTGCGATATTGTCGGCGGAGGTAATGCAAAATCTGCTGGCATATGATGAGGCGCGGACGACTTACCGCTACCGCAACGGTTGCAACGAACTGAACATATCCGCCGCCAAGGTGCGCAAGCCGATTAAAATCCCCGGCGGCTCCGTCACAGTGGCGATTCTGATTGCGTTGGTTGCGTCGTTCGTCGTCAAGCAGTGCCCGCAAAGCGTTCAAGACTTCCTGCTGAACGGGCTGACCGTGCCGCTTCTCGATACGCTGATGAAGTTAATCATCGCCGTCACAATCCCGACGGTCTTTATTTCGGTCGTGGCAAGTGTATGCGTCATGGAAAACGTTGCGGCGTTAAGCAATATCGGCTTCAAAGTGATTCGGCGGTTCCTCGCCCTCATGTCGCTGATAATTTTCGTGTCAATCTGCGCGTGCACGCTGTTTTTCCCCGTGGTATCGTTCAGCGGCGACGGTAACGTTTTAATCGGCGAAATTATTGCCCTGTTGCTGTCCGCCGTCCCGACAAATTTTTTTACGCCGTTCGTCGAGGGCAACGTCCTGCAAGTCGTCATGATAGCCACGTTTACGGGCGTTTGCGTCGTGATTTTGAATCAACGCGTCGCCGACTTGAAGCCGCAGATAAACGCGGTAAGGGATTTGCTCTTCAAGATGACGGAGCTGATTTTGAAAACCATTCCGCTTACAATCTTCCTTTGCATATTCAAAGCCGTCATGACGACTTCGTTCGCCGAACTGTTGGTCGTGTGGCGGGGCGTCGCGGCAAGCTACATAACCTATATCGGCGTCGCCGCCCTCCTGCTCGCGTATCTGAAGGCAAAATATAAATTGAGCCTAACCGACTTTTTCAGGAAGAACGCGCCGGTGTTCCTTATCGCAACGACGATGCTCAGCGGTACCGCGTCAATGATGGTGAACTTCGACGTTTGCAAAGAGAATTTGAAAATCGACCCGAACCTGTGCGACTTTTGGATACCGCTGTCGCATACGCTGTTCTCGCCGGGCACCGTCAATGTAATTACGACTTGCGCGTTTATGGGCGCGGTGGTCAGCGACGCAACGATTTCAATCTCGCAACTGCTGTTGATTGCCTTCCTTGCAATTCAGTTGAGTATCGTCAATCCGAAAGTTTACGGCGGCAATATCGCAGGCTTCACGATTCTTTTGACGCAACTGGGCTTTTCGACGGACGCTATCGGTCAAATGGTGCTCATTGACGTTTTCACGATAAACGCGTCCTCGCTGTTCGGCATGGTCGCCAGGAATTGCGAGCTTTACGACCTGTCGCATCAAGTTAAATTCTCCGCTACAATGGCTTAAGGAGGTAAGTTATGGCAGCCCCCGACGAACTCTTAGGCGAACCCCGAACGCTCGGCTCGTTTATCCAAAGGTACAGCGACGTTATTATCGCGGTGACGCTCGTCATGATCGTTATCATGATGATTATCCCGTTGCCGACCGCGCTTTTGGACTTGCTGATTTGTCTCAACATCACAATCGCTCTCGTCGTCATAATGAGCGCGATTTACAACGAGGAGGCTCTCGACCTGTCGGTCTTCCCGTCGCTGTTGCTAATCACGACGCTTTTCCGCTTGGCGTTGAACATTTCCGCGACGCGCCTTATCCTGATTAACGCCAACGCGGGCGAGGTCATTACGGCGTTCGGCAACTTCGTCGTCGGCGGCAACCCCGTCGTCGGTTTCATCATGTTTATCATTTTGGTTATCATCAACTTTATCGTCATAACCAAAGGCTCCGAGCGCGTGGCGGAAGTTTCGGCGCGTTTCACGTTGGACGCCATGCCCGGTAAGCAAATGGCTATCGACGCCGACTTGAACCAGGGCGCGATTAACGACGAGGAGGCTAAGGAACGCCGCCTCAAGATTCAACGCGAGGCTGACTTCTTCGGAGCTATGGACGGTGCCTCCAAGTTCGTCAAGGGCGACGCCATTGCCGCGATTATCATCATGCTGATTAACATTGGCGGCGGTTTCGTTATCGGCATGGCGCAAAAGGATATGGCGGCGATTGACGCTCTGCAAACTTACACGCTCCTGACCGTCGGCGAGGGTTTGGTAGGGCAAATTCCCGCGCTGTTAATCTCGACCGCAACCGGTATCATCGTCACCCGCGCCGCCGCCGAAGGCAACCTCGGCAACGACCTCATCAAGCAACTTTTCCACAACGAACGCATTTTCTTCATCAACACGGGCGTTTTGTTCCTGCTGTCAATCGTCCCCGGTTTGCCGGGTATCCCGTTCTTCGTTCTGGCGTGTCTCTGCGCGTTTATCGGCTACAGCCTGCACAGGAAAACCACCGTCACGACCGAAACCAAGGAGGAACAACAGCACGTCAAGGAAAAGACCGAGGCGACGCGTCCCGAAAATATCATCTCGTTGTTGCAAGTTGACCCAATGGAGTTGGAAATCGGCTATTCGCTGATACCGCTCGTCGACACGGGGCAGGGCGGCGACCTCCTCGACCGCATTGTCATGATTCGCCGTCAATGCGCGTTGGATTTGGGCTTGGTTGTCCCGACGATTCGTATACGCGACAACATTCAAATTAAGCCGAACGCCTACATAATCAAGCTTAAGGGCATGGAAATTGCTCGCGGCGAACTCATGCTTGACCACTTCCTCGCCATGGACTCCGGCACCGTTTTTGAGACGATACCCGGTATCGAGACGGTTGAACCCGCCTTCGGACTGCCCGCGCTGTGGATTCCCGAAGCCGACCGCGAACGCGCCGAACTCAACGGCTACACTGTCGTCGACGCCGTGTCCGTCCTCGCAACCCACTTGACAGAAATTATCAAGCAACACGCCGCAGAAATTCTCGGGCGTCAAGAGACTCAAAACCTCGTCGACAACCTCGCCAAATCGAATCAAGGGCTTGTCGACGAAGTTGTTCCCGAACTGCTCGGTATCGGCGAAATTCAAAAAGTCTTGTCGAACTTGCTCAACGAACGCATTTCAATCCGCGATATGGCTACGATTATGGAAGTCCTCGCCGACTACGCCCGCGCCACCAAAGACCCCGAAATTCTTACGGAGTACGTGCGCCACGCTATGGCAAGGCAGATTACTCATCAAGTTGTGCAGGGCGATACTTTACCGTGCGTCACGCTCGACCCCGCCTTGGAAAATCGGATTGTCGGCGCGGTTCAGCGCACAGACCACGGCTCCTACGTCACGCTCGACCCCGAATCTATGCGCCGCTTGATTTCCTCGCTAACCAAAGAGATAGAAAAGCTCGGCAACCAGGGCTACCCCGCCATTGTGCTTACAAGCCCCGCCGTGCGCTTATACTTCCGCAAGCTCGTCGAACGTTCGGTGCAAGGGCTTACAATCGTCTCGCACGCCGAAATTGACCAATCCGTTGAAATTCAAATCCTCGGTGTCGTAAGAATCTAATCGAACGCAACAAAAAACCTGCGCGGTCTCGTCGACTGTGCAGGTCTTTTTTTTATTCGCCGTCGATGTAAGCCAGATACCGCCGATAAATCTTCGCGGTCTCGTTGCGTATGAAAGCCGCCATATAATCAAAGTCCGGCTCGCCCGCCTCGTTCACAGGCAGTTGAATTTTACTGCGCCGCAATCTTGTAAGCGTTGCTCCGTTGCCGCCCCAGCTGAAGATTGACAACGTCTTCTTTAGAGCCGGCAAGATGAATTTAGCAACGTCAGCGTTCAAGTGGTCGTTCGTTAAGATTTGAATGTTCTGCCCCGTATAAAAAGCCGTCGGTTGATAAAACGCCGTCTGCGTGTCGAGACCGATTGTTATGCAATTCCCGTCGTCGAGCTTGTAATCGGGCTGTTCGCGAACAAAACATTGAATGCCGTTGTTGCGGTCAGTGCGCGTGACGTAAGGGAATTTGCCTTCGCCCGCAAGCAGTTTGTTCTTGTCAATGCCGCTCGCCGTGGCGCGAATCGAAAACACATCGGACAAGTTGAACGCTCGCCAATGCTTTTGATTGAGCGGGACAACCTGCGCGGCGTCGACGGCTTGAACGAATTCACGATACCGTTGGATAAGCTCCGCCTCGATGTTGCCAACGTAAGCCGCCATGTAATCATAATCGGGCTCGTCCGCGTCGTTCACGGGCAAGAGAAGCTTTTGCCGCTTAAGACGCGCCGTCCCCATTTTGTAGCCGTAATTATATTTTTCGCGCTGAGCGGTGATTTGATTGGTAATAAACAGCGCAACGAATTCACCGGCGACGTGCGGGCGCAACTTTCTACAATCATTCGAGTACAACGCTGCATAGGGATGATAAAAAGCGTAGCCGACGGAGCCGTTTCGATTAACCGAAATGCAATTCTCCTCCAACGTCTCGTTCACATTGCTGACGAAATGACAAATGCCGTTGTTATTCGCCGACGCGCCGATATACGGGGTGTCGCCAACTTCGCGCTCGTCTTCGTAAATGTCGCGTCCCGAAACAATTTCCGCAACGTCCGTGATGAAAAAGCTCTTCCAGCGTTTGGCGTGGAGCGGAGGCAGGTCAATCAGCGGCGGAAGTTTTTTTTTGCGGAAGAGGTCTTCGCGCCCGTGAGCAATCATGTTGAATTCAAAGGTCAAGTAATCGGCGGTGGTGTTGCAAACGTCTTCGGCAGTGGGCAGCTCGTCGTTGTAGTAGTAGAAGGAATGGAGCCACTCGTCTTGCGGCTCAATCGTCGTCTCGACAATGAACCTCGACGGCGCGTCCTTAATCTTGCCTCGCCAACAATCCAGCAGATAGAAACGTTTATCCTTGGCGCGTTCGGTCTCGACAAGCCCGACGTGTTTCTTGACCTCGAAGCCGTCGTCCTCGAAGTTGATGAACTTGACGGGCTTAGACTTGGGATGAGGCTCGCCCGCCGTGAACACCGCGATACAAGGCACGGTACCGATTCGATAGAAAGTATTCTTGTTGAGGCTGACGACGCCCTCCAACGTGTGACCGCGCAGGATGTCGCCCTTGACAATCTTATCGTCGCGGGTCTTGCCAATCATGGCGGAGACGGGAACGATAACGGCGACGCGCCCGCCGCGAACGACCGAATCAAGCAGGTGACGGATAAAGCGCAGTTCGGACAGATGAGCGGTCGCGGCGTTCTTGGCTTGGCTGTAAGGTGGATTCATGAAGCCGACGGTCGCGCCGAGGAGTTGGAGCTTATCGGCGTCGTGAGCAAAGAAGTCGCCGCAGAGCAAATTACTCTGACCGTCGCCGCGCAGAATCATATTGGTCGTAGCGATTGAAAACATATCCTCCCGCGCCTCGATGCCGTGAATCTGATTCTGCTTGATTAGGGTGCGTTGATAATCGTCGGCGGCTTGAAGCATACGGCTCATGGCGGCGATAAGAAAACTTCCCGTACCGCAACACGGGTCGAAGACGACATCATCGGGCTTGAGGTCGACGAGGTCGCAGAACAGTTCGGTGATGTGTCGCGGGGTCAAGACTACGCCCAAGCTTTGCCCGTCGCCGCCGCTGTAGCTGATGAATTCGCCGTAGAAGCGTCCGAGGTAATCTTCCGCCGAATTGCTTACAACCGCGTCGAAAATGTTATCGGCAATGAACTCCGTAAAAAATTTGAGCGGCGTCTTGCCGAGGTTGCTGTTGACGGCGTTGAGCAGCGGGCGGTCTTTAATCAGGCGGAACTGACTGAGCACGCGTTCCTTCTTGACTTCGGGGCGGACGTTGGCGCGCTTTAGATGATTCTCGACGTGTTCAAAGAGCTTCGCGCCGTCGGATTTAATCTTATCGCCCGTGAGGAGCGTGACGTTGAAGTTCCTGCCCTCGGCAAGCGCAAGCAGTATCGCCGACACGACGAGGGGCTTTTCGTCCTCGCCGAGCTGTCCGTAATTGCGCAGGTGTTCATGCAACTCCTTAGCCTTGCCGATAATCTGTTTGAGTTCAACTTCCTCTGCCGACTCCTCGCCCAAAACCATGCGCCGATAATAAGCGTCGATGTTTTCTGCCGTAAAGTTCTTGAACGTGTCGACTTCGGGCAGCTCCTTGATATTGCCGTCGCCGTCAAGGAACACGGGCTTGATGATGTGATGCTTACGGTCGCCGACGTTGCCGAACGCGAAGACTTTCTTGTAGCGGGTGCCGTCGATGATTTTGTGCGCGTAGAACAATGCGCCGTTGAGCGCGTAATTGGTCGTGGCGTCAACGCTCTGGGAAATTTCGCCGCCGTCTCGCAAGCACAGCTTCAAGCGGTCGGACTTATCCTCCATAACCAAAACAAAATCGTCAATCAGCGCGATATGGTCGGGGTAGCCGCGCAAGCCCGTTTGAGCTTTGGACGCCGCAGCCAATGCGCCGTCAAGTTCGACGTTGCGCGTGCTCTGCGTATCCGAATAAATCTCTACGGCTTCCAAGCGATTCTGTATGTAATTCGTGAAATCTGATTCAAGTCTCATGCCTTAACCTCCTCTGAGCGGATTATAGCAAAAATAAATTCGTTTGCTACAAAGGGATTTTCTGATATAATCCTTCGGCAGAACAGAAATTGGTGGTGAATTCGTTTGCAGATAAAAGTTTTTAAAGCCGGCAATATGAAGGACGCAATGGCAGCCATGAAAGCTGAGCTGGGCGAGGACGCCGTCATATTGCACAGCAAAAAATATAAGGAGGGCGGCATTTTGGGCATAGGCAGCCGCGAGGTCGTGGAGATAACTGCGGCTATCGAGGAAACCGCCCTGCCCAAAAAGACCGATACGCCGCGCCTCGTACACCCGACGGTTGCGCCGAATTCCCTTTTGACGCGCTACAAGACCGACGGTACCGCGCAGGGCGTCGCCGAGGCTCAACAACGCGCCGAATCCACGCAACTCGACTCCCTTGCCGATAAAGTCGCCGCGCAAAAAGAATCCGACGCCCAAACAACTCCAAACTTCGAGGACGAACTCCAAACCGCTCAAGAGGATTTCGTTACGGTCAATTTATCCGAACCTCAAGCCGACGAGCAAGTTTCCCCCTCCGAAGACGAAACTCAAGCCGACGAGCAAGTTCCTTCCTCCGAAGCTGAACCTCAAGCCGACGAGCAAGTTCCCGCCTCCGAAGACGAGCCTCAAGCCGACGAGCAAGTTCCCCCCTCCGAAGACGAACCTCAAGGTGACGAGCAAATTCCGCCCTCTGAAGACGAACCTCAAGCCGACGAGCAAGTTCCCTCCTCCGAAGCTGAACCTCAAGCCTCCGCGCAGAGTCCGCCGGTCGCGCCCGTCTTCACGCAGGAACAAATGGCGCAAACTCAAGCCCTGCTCATGGCGCAATTCAACCAAATGCAGATGATGCAACAGGCGGCAATCGCGCAGGCACAGGCGCAGGCGGAGGAACAGCTGCGCTTGCAACAGGCACAGGCGGCTCAACAGGCGGCACTCGCCAAAGCACAACAGCCCGACACGCATAACGAGGAAAAAATCAAGCGGCTCGAAGACGAAATCGCGCAGATGAAGGCTCTGCTTGCCGAGGTGCTGGGTCGCGACACCAAAAAGGGCGTCATAAGCTTGCACGAGGCTTTGAAAATGCAAGAGGTCTCCGAGGAAATTTTAACGGAAATGGCAAGCGAATCGAACGCGGGCGATACCCTGGTCGATATGCACGCGCCCGCCGCCAAAGCCACGCTAATTAAATATCTCAACGACCACATAAAATTTTCCGACGGCATAAAGCTTAATCGTCACGGCGTGAGGATAGTCGCGCTCCTCGGTACGACGGGCGTCGGCAAAACTACGACCCTCGCCAAAATCGCCGCCAAGTTCGTTTTGGAGCAACGCACCAACGTCGCGCTGATAACCGCCGACACTTACCGTATCTCCGCCGTCGAACAGCTCAAGACTTATTCCGACATTCTGGAGTTGCCGCTGGAAATCGTCTACAATCCCGCCGAGCTTGCCGCGTCAATCGAACGCCACCGCGATAAGGAGCTGATTCTAATCGACACGGCGGGGCGCAGTCAGCACAACGATTATCAAATGCGCGAGCTGGAAGAATTCCTGCGCATCAATCCGCGTATCGAAAAGCATTTGGTTATCAGCTCCACGACCAAATTCACCGACGCCCGCCAGATTATGAATAAATTTTCGCAGGTCGAGCCGGACAGGATTATTTTCACGAAGACCGACGAAACCGGCTCCCTCGGCATGATTATCAACCTCCTGCGCGATAACGTCTATTCGCTGTCGTACATAACGACGGGGCAAAGCGTCCCCGACGACATAGAGCGCGCCGGTGCCGACATCTTAGCCAATTTCTTGCTTAAGAAAGTGGACGAGCAATAACGAGGTACGCAACATGTCTGACCAAGCAGCAAGATTGAGGAATTTGGTTGAGGAACGCGCCGAGGAGGAGGCTCAAGCCCGCGAACTGGGCGAACTTTATTTCAACGTGGCGGAAAGCACGCGTGTCATTGCGATAACGAGCGGCAAGGGCGGCGTCGGCAAAACCAATCTTGCCGTCAACTTGGCGGTCGACTTGCAAAAGGCGGGGCAACGCGTCATGGTGATTGACGCCGATATTGGTATGGCGAACGTGAATTTGCTGATGGGTTCCGTCACAAATCGCAGTCTGATAGACCTTTTGCGCGACGGCGTTCGATTGGAGGACGTGATTGAGGACGGCGTGGCGGGCGTCAAATATATATCGGGCGTGGCGGGCGTCGAGGCGGCTTTGAGTCTCAATCGCGCCGAACAACGCAAGCTCCATAAAAAATTGGGGCTTTGTTCGGAGTTGGCGGACATCGTGATAATCGACACGGGGGCGGGCTTGAATCGCAACGTGATAGAATTCGTCTTGGCGGCGGAGGAAGTGCTTTTGATAACGACGCCCGAACCGACCGCGCTCGCCGACGCCTACGCCGTGATTAAGGCTTACACCAAGTACACCGACCGCCGCAATATCAAGCTGGTTGTCAATCGCATTCACGAGGAGGAGGAGTGCGCCGACGTTGTCGACAAGCTCAATCAGACGACGCAGAAATTTTTGGGGCTGACGGTTGATTGTTTGGGCTACATTTACGAGGACAAAGCCGTCCGCGAGGCTGTGCATAAGCAGGAGCCGTTCGTCATTGCCAACCCGGATTCGCCGGCGTCGCGTTGCATTTTGGCGTTGACCGATACTCTTATGCGCGGCGGCAAAATGAATTCGGTTTCCAAAGGTTGGCGCGGCTTCCTTGACCGTTTGTTCGGCTATTGAAACGAGGCGATTGGATTTTGACTGATTCGCAGTACCGCACTTATAAAATTTACGTGAGCCTGGCATTGGCGGCGGTGATTGTGAGCGTGCCGTTGGCGTTCGTGTTGCCGGTCGAGTGGAGCTTTGAAAACGGACTAATCGAAAACGCGCAGGTCGTCGCACTGATTTTCGCGGCGATTTTTATTTTGCGTGTCCGCCGCCCTGCGACGTGGTTGCAACGATTATTCGCGGCGGGCTTCGTGCTGATGGCGTTGCGCGAGCTGAGTTGGGGGCGCGTCTTCTTCCCAATCGGCATGGAGGACTTCGGGGCGGTGTTCGTACCAATGGCGGAGTACAAATATCGCGTGCCGGTGCACATTTTCATTACGGTTTACGGCGCGGCGATGCTGTTCGTGCTGATTCGATTCGTGCCCGTGCGTCAAATACTTTTGGGGCGTCAACCGCTGGCGGCGTTGGCGGTGATGGCTGTTGCGGCAATATTAAATTATGTCGGCGACCACGGTTGGCTCCTCGGCAAGGGCAACGGGCAAATTTTGGAGGAGCTGAACGAACTGATTTTTTATCTGACGATACCCGCCGTCGCTCTGTATTGGCTTTGGCAACGAAAAAACCCGTCGAGCTGATTCGGCGGGTTTTCTTTTATCTGTTACGTGAACTGTTTATGTTTTCGTACATGGAATCGGAAAAAGTTTTGGCGGACGATTTCTTTTCGGCGGCGCGTTTCTTTGAGTTCAAGGCGTTGGCGAATTTCTGCGCGTTTTCTTTGAGCTTGCCCTCGCACTCGCTACAATAGGCTCCGCGGGTGATAAGGGTTCCGCACCTGCCGCAAGGATATTTGGCGTCTTTCAGGGTTGAATTCTCGAACAAGCCCTGTTGAATCATGCGCCAGACGAATTTGCTCGGAACGCCCGAACCTTCAATCAGCTCGTTGACCGTGATTCTGGGGTGGTCGCGGACGTAAGCTTTAACACGCTCCTCCAAGGCAAGGTCTTCGGCGCGACAATCGGGGCAGATTTTTTCCTTACCGACGGGCATGAAAATTTTTTTGCATCGTACACAGTTCCTTATGTTCAGATCAGCCATTAAAACCACCTCCGCGAATTTTATCTGAATTTCTACGTATGCGCTGAAAGTTCCTGCTATGTCACGGCTCAAACAGGTCAACTTTTTTCAGAGCGGCGCGTTTTATGTCGAACATCTTTACAAGCTCGGCTACCGCTTGTGTCGGCGAAATTATTCCGTTCAAGACCGCCTCGCGAATTTCGGGCATCCGCCCCGTTATCACCGTGTCGCCGATAAGTCGCGTCGTTACGGCTCAAACAGGTCAACTTTTTTCAGAGCGGCGCGTTTTATGTCGAACATCTTTACAAGCTCGGCTACCGCTTGTGTCGGCGAAATTATTCCGTTCAAGACCGCCTCGCGAATTTCGGGCATCCGCCCCGTTATCACCGTGTCGCCGAAAAATAAATTGTGCAAGTGCTCATCAATCATGGCGTGCATCCAGTCAAGCAGTTGCGAATCTCGCCGCCGACGGAAGACGCCGCTTTGAGTGGTCGTCGCTTTGAACAGCTGAATCACCTGCCACAGCTCCGGCAAGCCCAGCTTCGTGACGGCACTGGCAAGGTAGGCGTGCGTCTGCCAACCTTCGGTGGCGGGGCGGATAAATTCCGTCATGCGCTCGTATTCGCCGCGTGTCACCTTGGCGCGAACCAGATTATCGCCGTCAGCCTTGTTGACGACAATCGCGTCGGCAAGCTCCATAATGCCTTTTTTAATGCCCTGGAGGTCGTCGCCCGCGCCCGTCAGCACGACCAGCATAAAGAAATCGACCATGGAGCGGACGGTCGTCTCGGACTGCCCGACGCCGACGGTTTCAATCAAAATCACGTCGTAGCCCGCCGCCTCGCACATGAGCATAGTCTCGCGGCTTTTACGCGCCACGCCGCCCAAAGTGCCGCCTGCGGGACTGGGACGGATAAACGCTTCGGGACGACGGCTCAACGTGCCCATGCGGGTTTTGTCGCCGAGGATTGAGCCTTTGGTTATGGAGCTGGTCGGGTCGATTGACAGCACCGCCACCCTGTGCCCGTCGTCGCAAAGCATGTTGCCGAACGCCTCGATTATCGTGGACTTGCCCGCGCCGGGGACGCCCGTTATCCCGATTCGCAAGGCGTTGCCCGTCCTCGGCAGGAGCCGTTGCAAGACGCGTTGTGCCTTCGCGAAATGTTTGGGGCTGTTGCTTTCGATTAGGGTTATCGCCCGCGAAAGAATCATTCTGTCGCCGCGAGCCACGCCGTCAACCAGTTCATCTTCGGTCAAGGTCATGCGGCGTTTCGGCTTGAACGCGCCCGACGCAAACGCCGGATTGATATTGCCAACCGTCGTATCCTTTATGCCCTCAATGCCGCTCATCACCGCCGATTGATTCGATACCGCCCATTCGGGGGTCGTCGTCGTATAATTCGCCATCCCTCCGCCACCTCTGCCTTAAATTTTCGTGAACAAATTATAAATCAGGAGCAAATCGAATGCAACTTGAAAGGAAACTGGAAAAAATTTATCTTGAAAAAATTTTTTGACTGTGGTATATTCTGCGCGGCTTGAGACAGAGAGCCAAAGGAAGCGGACAGCTTGAGGAAACACGGCCACTCAAATTCGGAAGCCTCCCAAAGCCCAAGTCGACAGCCGCAAGGGTCAACTCAGGTTAAGTTTTTTGGAGGTTATCATCATGAAGAAAACAGTAGCAGCGGCGTTGGCGGCGGCGTTCGTCGTCGGCGCGAGTTCAACCACATTCGCGGCGGCAAATCCGTTCAGCGACGTTCCGGCAGGGCATTGGGCTTACAGAGCGGTTGCCAACCTCGCGGCGGACGGCGTCATTGAAGGTTACGGCGACGGCACCTATCGCGGCGACCGCCTCATCACCCGTTACGAAATGGCTCAGATGATCGCGAAAGCTATCGCCCGCTCCGACGAAGTTTTTGATAAGAGCTTCGGCGACAACTCTGCCCGCAAAAAGCACTATCATTCGACGAAAGCCGATTTGGATCGTCTCGCCGCCGAATTCAGTGACGAACTCGACAGCTTGGGCGTCCGCGTTGCCGAACTCGAAAAGTATGCCGACAAGGTTGTTTGGAACGGCGAACTTCGTTACCGCTACTGGAACGAAAAGGAAGATGTCAAAGGCGGCGGCGACATTAAAACAAGCAAAAACCGCATGGAACTTCGCCTGTTGCCTACGGCTGAAGTCAACGAGCACTGGAAACTCAAGGCGCGTATGGATGCACGTGTCAACATGAGCACGGACGCGGGCGATTCTTGGGGCGGCGATTTCCACCTCAGGTCGGCATACGCGGCGGGCGATTACGGCAAGTTCAAAATTAACGTCGGTAAAATGCCCTTGTACACCAACGTTGACGACGGTCTCGTAATGGATGACTTCTTCAGCGGCGCGCAGGTTGTCTTCGGCGACAAGTTCACGTTCGCGCTCAATGCCGGTCGTTGGAGCGGTACCGATGATCCTTCCAGCTATCAGGGCGGCGAAATTGCCTACGACAACGATAAGCTCTATATCGGCGCGGGCTATCACCACTTCAACAGCGACGATTTCACGGCTCTTTACGGCAAAGACGACGCCAATGTTTGGACGGTCGGCGCACGCTACAACTTCGACAACGGCTTTAAAATCGGCGGCGCATACGCAAACAACACCAAGGCGGAAGAAAAGAAAAAGTCTTGGACGGCAGGTCTTGCCTACAAGGGCGCAAATCGCAAACACCCCGGCAGTTGGGGCATCAGTGCCGACTATCGTTACGTCTCCGCCTTCGTCAGCTTGGCTCCCACTTACGACACGTGGTTTAACAACATCCACAGAAAAGGCGTCGACATCGGCGTTGACTGGGCACCTATCGAGAATACCTACGTGAAACTCGGCTACTTCTTCGGCAAAGCCCTCGGCTCGGACGAAGATCTCAGAACCTTCTTCGGACGTGCAAGCTGGTTCTTCTAAGCAAAGCATTCGCCGAACACTCGGCGCAACATAGAGAAAGCTCCTTCGCAAGTTGCGGGGGAGTTTTCTTTTCTTCCCGCGCAAAAAAGGAATCAAAGAATCCACGTCTTGTCGGCGGCTCACGGCTCCGATTAAACTGTTTTCAACTTTTGCAGTTGCAGCCTACTTTCTTTCAACGAAGAAAGAAAGCAGCAAAGTCTGTGTGCCGCTATGAAAGCATCCTGCTTTCAAGTCGCGGCGAGCCGTCATCCATGACGGCTCTAAATTTCGCGGCAACTCCTTTTGCGTTTGTAATAAAAAATCCCCGACGCTCAATCGGGGATAAATTTTTTCAGTAGAGCTTATGCGGATTGGTCTCGGTCAACTGCCGATAAATATAATCGGCAAGCCCTATGCCGCCGCCCTCCGCCGCGACTTTGGTCAGCTCCTCGTTATACATGTCGCGATATATTTCCATTGCCGTGCCGTCGCCGAACAGCTCATTTTTCGGGACGGTCTTCCACATCTCGTTGTAGAGCATTTTCAAAAGCAACGCCTCAAGCTGGACACTAGCCTCCTTAATGTCCTTGTTGCGTTGAGCGACCTCCTCCGTCGTCATGACTTTGGGCGTTTTGCTGTCCAATTTATTTGTCGCCGCCTGCAGTTGAGCTTGAAAGCTCGCCTCCTCTTTTATCATGTTCGCGCCGTCTGAACTGCTGTTCGTCGAACTCGTTCGCGGCATCAAATATACGCCGTCAACTTGCATTGCACTCGCTCCTTAGATAATTTCCAAAACCGCGTGAATCGCGCCCGCAGCCTTCATGGCTTGCAAAATCGATATGCAATCGCGGGGCGTGGCTCCGACGGCATTAAGCGCACCGATAACGTCACTGACGCTCGTCGTCGCGGGAATAACGACGGAGCTTGAGGTTTCCTCGCGGGCGTTTGTCTCAACATTGCGCACAACCATCGACGTGCCGTAAGAATAAGGAGCCGCTTGCGAAGCCTCTTCCTCGCGCTCAATGCGAATCGACAAGCCGCCTTGAGTTATCGCGCACTCGTCGACGCTGACATTGCCGCCCATGACGATTGTACCCGTGCGCTCGTTGACGACAACCTTGGCGATACTGTCGGGGACAACGGGCAAATCCTCAATCGAGGCGACGAATTGCACAATGTTGGCGCGGAAGTAGCCGGGGATATTTATGTCGACGCGCCCCGGATTGGCGGCGTGCGCCACGTTGCCGTAAGCCGCATTTATGGCGTTGGTGATTCGTGCCGCCGTCGTAAAGTCGGCAATGCCCAGGCTCAAAGAAAGTTGCCCGTTGCGACCCAAATCGTCTTCAAGCGTGCGCTCAACTATCGCGCCGTTGGGAATGTTGCCCGCCGTCGGGAAATTCTTTTGCGCCCGATTGTTGCCCCTGCCCGCTACGAAGCCGCCCGTCGACACAGAGCCTTGAGCCACAGCGTAGACGTCGCCGTTAGCCGCACGGAGCGGGGTTTGCAAGAGCACGCCGCCTTGAATACTGTCCGCGTCGCCCATGGAGCTGACTACCACGTCAATCGTATCGCCCTCGCGCACGAACGGCGGGAGCGTAGCCGTGACCATGACCGCCGCCACGTTATCCGAATCCAAATCTGCCGCGTTGACCGTTATCCCGAAATTCCTGAGCAATGAAACCGTCGATTGAATCATCTGCCACGTATCGTCCGAATCGCCCGTGCCGGGCAAGCCCACGACCAAGCCGTAGCCCATGAGTTGGTTGGAGCGCACGCCCTGCACCTTGGCGATGTCTTTAATGCGCGTCACTGACGACTCCGCCCAAACCGTCGAAGTCATGAGCGCGAGGCAGGCTATCAGCGTGGCGAACGTTAAAATTCTTTTCATGACCTCACCTCGTCAATCAAACTGCGCGGCTGACCTTAAAATCGTCCTCGGTGACTTCCTCGAAATTCTCCGCGACAAAGCGGACTCCGTAAACGTACCAATCGTCGCCTTCGTCAAAGATAGCCCAAGCCTCACCAAGTTCGTCACAAAATTTTTTCGCCTCGTAGTAACTGCCCTTCACAAACGAAACTCTGTGTCCGTCGCCTTTATACCGGAGTAACATTTTTCTCACCTCTTTTTTTCTCTTTAAATTCGATTTTCCCGATATTTTCGCACTGATACCAATGAACCTCGGTTACCCTTTCTTTTACGCCGTCGGTTATAACGGCTGTAACGCGACATTTGTACCAATCTTGAGCGTTGGTTTTCGCGCCGTTCGGAAGCAAATTTTCGTTAATAAGTCGCTGAACGTTGCGAATCTTTTCGCCCTCCGCAATGACTTTAACTCCCGTAACCTTGGAGCCTTTCTTTATAAATCATTTATCGTCGCGGAGCGGTTTTTCTGTTTGCACGAAGAAAGTTTTCGCCATCGCGCTCAAGTCTTGCGGCAAAATAAATTCTTCGTTGAGTTTAATTTCGTTATCCATATCAGAACAGGAAATTGAAAATCTGCGTCAAGATGCCCTGGCGTTGCTTGGCGTTGAGGGGACCTTTGCCGTCGAATCGGATAGAGGCGTCGGCAACCTTGGTTGAGGGGACGGTGTTATTCAAAGTCACGTCGTCACGGCGAATTGTTCCGCGCAGAGTGATTTTGTGTTCGTCGCGATTTTGCCAAATGGATTGGGTGCCCTCGACGATCATGTTGTCATTTGGCAGGACTTCGACGACGGTAACGGTAATCTGCCCTCTGTAGCTGTTGGTGTCGTTGGCGGTGCCGTTGGCTTGGAAGGAATCGGAGCCGCTGGCGGAAAACGCCTTGATGAAGTCAAAAATGCCTGTGCCCGTGCCGACGCTCACGGAGCCGGATTTGGAATTGGTTCGGGCTTTGGTGGCGGTCTGCGTGGTCGATTCGTTAATGACTATAGTCAAGATGTCGCCGACGTTGCGGGCTTTCTTATCGGCGTAGAGGCTCATGGTGCCGCCGTCAACCCAAAGGGATTTAGCCTCGACAGCTCCGCCCGCCAATACGAACGCCGCTATCAACATTGCCGTAAAAAGTTGTTTCATATCATCACCTCCTTGCACAAGAATATTGAGGGCGTCATGGATGACGCCCGCCCGCAACGAAAACACGGAAGTTTTCTTTGCGGGCACGCTCGGCTTCGGGTTAGTCGCAACGTTTCGGAAGGCGGCGGTAGGACGCCCCTGCGAGGTGCCCTTTCTTTTGTAACTTTTCTTTGGGCAAGCAAAGAAAAGTTTTTCAATTATAAAAGTTGAACTCAGCCAAATCGCAGTGGCGAGCCGCGCCGAGGACAAATTTTCCGCGAAACCACGCTTTATAAAAAAGGGGGGGAAGGAAGGCTAGAGGCTCACTTCCACGGTCTGAGAATCGATAACCTTAGCCGTCAAAATTTTCTCCGAAGTCTCGTTCTTGACCTTGACCAGCGCGCCGATACGCCCCCGCGTCATGACAATGCCCTTGGCGACCGCACGCACGCCGCGATACTTGATGATAATGTTGACGTGTTGCCCCGAATTGACCGCGACGGGCTGTTGAAAATAGCTCCGCGTGACGGGCGAACCTGCGCGGATAAATCTGTGCGGAACAAGCCCCGAAATGTCGGCAACGTCTTTGACAAACTCGTTGCGACCGTCAACCGGCACCTCCGCGATATGAAAATCCGCCGCCGTCACGGGAATTTCAATCCGCAAATCGTGATTGGCGACGATAACCGCGTCGTAAACCTTGACGCTCGTCGTAAAGCTCACCGTCCGATAAGTGCGCCCGTTCACCGCTATTATCAATCGTACCGGCGTCATGCTCACGTAGCTGATTTGCGCGGGCAGATAAGCTTGCACGTCCACGGCTCCGTCGGGCAATTTGACGTCGGGCGGACTCTGCGTGAAAAATATTTCGTGTCGCCGAAATTCGCCGCGCTCCGCCAACGCATTTTCCAACGCGTCCAACGCTATCGATTGCAATTCCGCGCCCGTTATCGTGTATGCAAAAGCTCGCGACGTCAGGCAAAGCATAACCAACGCCGCGAGTAAAAATATTCGCCTCATGCCAAAATTATCGCTTCAAACCGTTGGCGGTCTCAAGCATGGAGTCGGAGGTCGTGACCGCCTTTGAATTGGATTCGTAGGCGCGCTGGGCGACAATCATGTTGACCATTTCCTCAACGATTTGCACGCCCGACATTTCCAAAGTATTTTGCGCCAAAACGCCCGCGCCGTCTTGCCCCGGCTCGCTCTCAATCGGGGCACCCGACGCCGCCGTCTCCAAGAAAAGATTCTTGCCGTAAGCGTAAAGCCCTTCGGGGTTGACGAAGCGCACAATCGTTATCTGCCCGATTTCGGTCTGTTCGCCGCCCGCCGGGGTATCGGATACGCGCCCGTCCGAACTGATAACCAACGTGCTGATAGGCGCGTTCTCGTCAAGCGTGATGTTCGGCATAAGCAGAAAGCCCTCGCTGGTCACCAGACGACGATTTGAATCGAGCTTAAAGGAGCCGTCGCGGGTGTAAGCCGTGGTGCCGTCGGGCATTTGGATTTGGAAGAAGCCGTCGCCCTGAATGCCGATGTCGCTGGGATTGTCGGTCGTCTGGAGCGGACCTTGCGTAAAGACGCGGTGAGTAGCCGCCACGCGCACGCCCAAGCCCACTTGCAAGCCTTGAGGATATTGCGTGCCGTTGCCTGAGTTGCCGCCCGCGTCGCGCAGTGTCTGATACAGCAAGTCCTGGAACTCTGCGCGGACTTTCTTGTCGCCGTAGGTGTTGACGTTGGCGATATTGTGCGCCACCACGTCCATGTTCGTCTGCTGCGCCTTCATGCCCGACGCCGCCGACCACAACGATCTCATCATAATCAATGCATCTCCTTATATTTGATGTCAATCTTCCAAAATCTTTATCGGCAAGATTTTATTCTGCATTAAAACTTTTTGCAAGCGTAAACAAAAAAATCGCCCGCTTGCCATAAGTTTTTCAGTCGCGGCTGATATAATCGCCGAAAATTAAGATAACATTAAACGAGGTGGCTGAAATGAAGTTGAGACGGATTCTTTGGACGTTGCTGTTGATAATCGTCGTGAGTCTGTCGAACAACGGCTCGGCGGCGGCGTTGCACTACGGCGACAGAGGCGACGGCGTCAAAGAAATTCAAGAATATCTGATAGCGCAATGCCTGTTGAACGCGGAGGCTGACGGCGTATACGGTGCGTCGACGGTCGCGGCGATTAAGGACTTCCAAGAGGCACTCGGTCTGGAGGTCGACGGGGTTTGCGGCGCGTTGACTTATAAGCTCCTGCGGGCGGCGGCTTACGATGAGATTGACGTTACCACCTTCAAGCTCGGCGATTATATTCCCGAACACGTCGAAGATACCCCCGCCCTTGAGGAGCCGGTTGCCGTTAAGACGGTTGCTCCGTATGCGGGCGTTGGCGACGTTATCAAGCTCGGCACGGAAGGCGACGGCGTAGTTCACCTTCAGAACAAGCTGATTGAGCTGGGCTACTACGACGGCGAGGCTGACGGCGTGGCGGACGCGTCGACAATCAGCGCGTTGAAGGACTTCCAAATCAGTCGCGGCATTAAGGCTGACGGCATTTGCGGGCGCAAGACTTATTCCGCGCTTGACGGCGAGGAGGAAGTTTCGGGCGGCGAAAACGAATTCGGCATTCCGAGCTACAGTCGGGTTGTGCGCGTCGAGGCGACGGCTTACTCCGGCATGGAGGACGGCATGGGTGCTTACACCGCCACGGGCACGCTTTGCAGGCGCGGCGTCATTGCCACCGACCCCAACTTTATTCCGCTCGGCACGCGAGTTTTCATTCCCGGTTACGGCTACGCTGTGGCTGAGGACACCGGCGGCGCGATTGTCGGCAATATTATCGACGTGGCGTTTGATACCGTCGGCGAGTGCTACGAATGGGGGCGGCAATACATTGATATTTACATTCTCGATTGAGGCGGCAACGCGATTACTTGAATAAAAATTTTCGGCGCATTGACGCCGATTTTATTTTGCACGACAGGAGGCGTTCGTTTGTTTGAGATAACTGTAAGCGCGGCTTTTGAGGCGGCGCATTTTATTGAGGGCTACGCGGGCAAGTGCGCCCGACTTCACGGGCATAATTGGACGGTTGAGGCGGTGGTTCGCGGCGCGGAGCTTGACGCTTTGGGTATGCTCGTCGACTTCAAGATTTTAAAGGCGGAGCTGAATAAAGTTCTGGACGAATTCGATCATCGGTTTCTGAACGAATTGGCGGCGTTCGCGACGGAGAATCCTACGGCTGAGAATTTGGCGCGGAAAGTTTTTGAGCGGCTGGCGGCGTCTGAGATTTTCGGCGGCTCCACGAAACTTTACGCCGTCAAAGTTCACGAGTCGCCCAATTCCTGCGTGACGTACTATGAATAGCGCGAATGTCATCGAAATATTTTCGTCGGTGCAGGGTGAGGGCAAATATATCGGTTGCCGTCAAATCTTCGTGCGCCTTGCCGAGTGCAACCTCAACTGCGCCTATTGCGATACGGATTTCAATCGCGCCGAGTTTTGCAAGGTCGAGACGGCGGCAGGTTCCGCGACTTTCCGCGACGTGAAAAATCCGCTTGACGCCGCGCAGGTTGCCGAGGTCATAAAGCGGTTCGGCGAGGCGGTTCCGACTCAAGCGGTGAGCTTCACGGGCGGGGAGCCGCTTTTGCATTGGCGATTCGTGCGCGAGGCAGCCTTAGCGGTCAAAGCTTCGGGCATGAAGATTTTCCTTGAGACGAACGGTACGCTTTGCGCAGAGTTGGAAAGCCTTTCGGACGCGATTGACATAATCAGCATGGATATAAAACTTCCGAGCGTCACGGGGCGGCGACTGTTCGACGTGCACGAAAGATTTTTGCGAGCCGCGCAGGGCAAAGACGTTTACGTTAAAATCGTCATATCGGGTGAGACGACGCGGGAGGAATTCTTATCGGCGATTGAAACGGTGGCGAGCGTCGACGCGGAAATTTTGACAATCCTCCAGCCCGTGACGCCCGTCGGACGAATCTGCGCGGTGTCGGCTGAGCAAATCTTATCGTTGCAAGCCGCCGCCCTGCGCCGCTTAAAAAATGTCCGCGTCATACCGCAAACGCACAAGCTAATCAACCTGCTCTAATCGGAGGTGACGGCATGAGGAAACATTTCTTTTCGGCGCGGAACTTGGAGGATTACAAGCGACACGTCCGCACGATATTGGCGGGCACGGGCGATAACCCGAATCTTGAAGTCTTGAAGCATTTTAATCAAGACGCGCTCTTTGCCTACATCAAAGACTTGCTGAAATTTCCTGAAGGGATTTTCGATTCGCGAATCGTCGGCGAGACTCCGATACCCGGCTTGCGACTGGATTTTAATTGCGGCTTGCGGCTCGACGTACCCGAAGGCAATTTTCGCATTCGGATAAGCGACGCCGACAGCGAACAAATTTTTTTCGACAAGTACGTTTCGGGCGGCAGATTGATTTCCGTGGAGCAAATATTTATCCGTTGGCGGATTGAGGTTTTCCGCGACGGCAAGCTGATTTTCACGCACACGCTCGACCTTGAGGGGCAACCCGTCATGCTGATGTTTCGCTTTAACGCGTTGGGCGACTTGATTGCGTTGTTGCCGTATGCCCGCGAGTTCAAGCGGCGACATCGTTGTAAGCTGTCTATTTGCCTGCCGAACAATACTCTGAGCGAATTCGCGGCGCACCTCTACCCCGAATTGCCGCAAGCCGACGCGGTCACGTTCGAGACTTACGCGACCTATTACCCGTCAATGGTGCTGGGCTACACGCCCGTCGCCCCGATAAATTTGCGCGATATGCCAATGGAGCGAATGGGCGGCGCATTCCTGGGCTTGAACTTCCTCGCGCCGAAGCCGACCTTTAAGCCGACGATGCCGCCCGTCACGAATGAGCCTTACGTTTGTATCGGCGTGCAAGCCTCCTCCACGGTTAAGGGCTGGCTCTATCCGAACGGCTGGGAGGTCGTCGTCGATTATCTTAAGGGGCTCGGCTACCGCGTCTTTTGCATTGATAAAAATTCCGTCCAGACCAACGGCGGCATTACGATTCGCAAGCCCGAAAACGCCGAGGACTTTACGGGCGACTTTACGATTATGGAGCGGGCGAACATGCTTTATCACGCGGAATTTTTTATCGGCTTGGGCAGCGGCTTGTCGTGGGTGGCGAACGCAGTTGGTTGCCCCGTCGTAATGATTTGCGGCTTCACCACCGATTGGCACGAGTTTTATACGCCGTATCGCGTCGCCAATCGGCTGGTATGCAACGGCTGTTATAATGATGTGCACGTCGATTTTCTCGGCAAGCTCTGCCCGTATCAAAAGGGCACGCCGCGTGAATTGGAGTGTCAAAAGAAGATTTCGCCGCGCCAAGTCCTCAATGCGATTGAGCGTTTGATTATCGACCGCAACTTAACGCCGCCCCGCTTGAGGAGCGTTTAAATGGAGCGATTATATTTCTCGGCGCGTGACATTCGCGACTACCTTGCCATGCTGATTGACACGAAGGAGCTTAATAAATTGCCCGCCTTCCCGCCGAATTACCGACCGATAACCGCCGCGCCGCAGGTTAAGCATTTCCTGTTCGAGTTGATGAATATCTACGAGCATCGCGATTCGGGTTGCTCTTCGCCGATAAGCGGGGAGACGGGCGTTGCGGGCTTGCGCTTGGATTTCAACTTCGGCTTGCGGCTTGACGTGCCCAAAGGCAATTTCCACGTGCGCATTGGCGACGCCGATAGCGGTATGATTTTCCTGGACGAGAATTTATCGGACGTGCGGCTCATATCGCTGGAAAAGTATTTTATCCGCTGGAAGGTCGAAGTCACTTTGGACGGCGCGACAGTCTTATCGCACACTTTGGATTTGGCGGGGCAACCCGTGTTGATAACGTTCAAGCGGACGGCGGCTTTGGGCGACACCTTAGCTTTCCTGCCGGCGATTGCCGAGTTTAAGCGGATTCACCGTTGCCGGCTGAGCGTGCTGTTGCCTGAGTATCTGCGCGGAGTCGTCGCCGAGCTTTATCCCGACCTTGAGCAAATCAACGCCATGCACTTTGACAGCTACGCGACCTATTCCTACGAGATGTACGGCGGCAATTTCCCGTTCTGCGCCGATATGCGCGATACGCCGCTTGAGCGCGTGGCGAGTTTTATCTTGGGCGTGAACACTCTGCCCGTCAAGCCGACCTTCAAGCCGACTGCGCCCCGCCCGATTGCCGACCCCTACGTTTGTATCGGCGTGCAAGCCTCCTCCGCGATTAAGGGCTGGCTCTATCCGAAAGGCTGGGAGGTCGTCGTTGATTATCTTAAGCGGCGCGGTTATCGCGTCCTGTGTATCGATAAGCACGCCGCGCAGACCGACAGGGGCATTATGATTCGCAAGCCCGCCAATGCCGAGGACTTTACGGGCGACTTTACGCTTACCGAGCGGGCGAACATGCTTTATCACGCGGATTTTTTTATCGGCTTGAGCAACGGCTTATCGTGGTTGGCGAACGCTGTCGGCTGTCCCGTCGTGATGATTTGCGGCTTCTCCAAGGATTGGTTTGAATTCCACACGCCGTATCGCGTCGCCAATCGGCTGGTGTGTAACGGTTGCCTGAACGATTTGCGCGTCAAATTTTTTAAGGAGGGCTGTCCGTATCACTGGGGCACGCCGCGAGCTTTGGAGTGTCAGAAAAAGATTTACCCGCGCCAGGTTCTCGACGCGATTGAGCAGTTGATTGCCGATAAAAAATTTTGCCCGAACCCTTGAGGTAACTGCAGGCAGGAAAAATGTTTCGCCCGTCAAATTTTTTCGGCGTGTGTAAAGGAGGGTGAACGGCATGATTTATCGCGAGCTGGGCAAGACGGGCTTGAAGGTCAGCGAAATCGGCATGGGGTGCGAGGGCTTCAGCGAGGAAAATTGCGCCATGACACAGAAACTTTTCGACGCGGCGGCGGAGGCGGGCGTTAATTATTTCGATTTGTACGCGTCCAATCCGGCGGTGCGCGAGGCGGTCGGCAAGGCTATGCGCGGGCGTCGGCAGAAATTTATCGCGCAGTCGCATATTTGCTCCGTGTGGCAGAACGGGCAATATAAGCGGACGCGCAAACTTGCGGAAGTGACGGCGGGCTTTGAGGAATCGTTGCGGCAGTTGCAGACGGATTATATCGACGTGGGCACGATTCACTATTGCGACGCGCTGGACGATTGGCAACGGATTGAGTCGGGCGGCGTGCTTGATTATGCCCGCAAGCTCAAGGCGGCGGGGACGATTCGGCATATCGGCTTAAGCAGTCACAATCCGCAGGTCGCGTTGAAGGCGGCAGAGAGCGGCGCGATTGAAGTGCTGATGTTCAGCGTCAATCCCTGCTACGATTTGTTACCCGCCTCGGAGGACGTGGAGCAACTTTGGAACGAGGAAAATTATTCCGCGCACTTAACGAACATGGATCCCGACCGTCAAAAACTTTACGAGACGTGTCAACGGCTGGGCGTCGGGATAACGGTCATGAAGTGTTTCGGCGGCGGCGATTTGCTTGACGCGGAGCTGTCGCCTGCGGGCGTGGCGTTGACGGCGCACCAATGCATTCACTACGCGTTGAGCCGTCCCGCTGTGGCTTGCGTATTGGCGGGGGCGCATTCGGTCGAGCAGTTTAAGCAGAGCATAGCCTACGAAGACGCCACCGACGCCGAAAAGGATTACGCATTGACGTTCGCGAGCTTTCCCAAAATCAGTTGGCGCGGGCATTGCGTTTACTGCAGTCACTGTGCGCCGTGCGTCAAGGCGATTGACATTGCCTCCGTCACGAAGTTTTTGCATTTGACGGAGGCTCAAAGCGGCGTGCCCGAAACCGTCCGCGAACACTACAAGGTTTTGAATCATCATGCGGGCGAGTGCATTCGTTGCGGCGTTTGCGAGACGCGTTGCCCGTTCGGCGTCAATATCCGCGAGAACATGACCAAAGCCGCGCAGGTTTTCGGCTATTGAGGAGTGATTAAAATGTTTGAGGACGACGCCAAACTCGACGATATTTTAAACGTGTTGAGTTCGCCGAAGACTAAGGCAGATAAAAAAGGTCGTCGCGCTGCCGAGGGCGAGGAGCTTCGTTACGAGTCCAAAACATCACCGGGCGACGACATGATTAAATTTGATTTCGCAAGGCAAATGAATTCGGGGGTATTGAAATGAGCAAAAAGTTGGTAGCGTATTTTTCGGCGAGCGGCTCCACGCGCAAGCTTGCCAACACTTTGGCGGAAGTCCTCGGCGCGGACACCTACGAGATTAAGCCCGCCGTGCCCTACACCGGCAAGGATTTGAACTGGAACAATCAGCAGTCGCGCAGTTCCGTCGAGATGGCAGATATAAATTCGCGTCCCGAACTTGCCGACACTTCCGCGCAGATTGCCGATTACGATACGATTTTCCTCGGCTTCCCGATTTGGTGGTACGTCGCGCCGCACATCATCAACAGCTTTTTGGAGAGCTACGACTTCGGCGGCAAGACGATTGTCATTTTCGCGACGTCGGGCGGCAGCGGCTTCGGCGAAACTCTTGCGCAACTTAAGCCGTCCTGCGCGGGTTCGACGCTTTGGTATCAAGGCAAAGTCTTTCGCGGGCGCACCGATAAGAATACCCTGACCGATTGGGTTAAGGGCTTGCCGATTGACTGAACGTTTACCGTAAAAAAAAACTCCTCCGCAGTTTGGAGGAGTTAATTTTTTTGCTCAAGCCCTAAGCACAGCCTCGGAATACAGCTTGACGCCGGCGGTCGCGTTCGGGTGAATCCAATCCGTCAAATAATCCTCGTGCGGGCGGAGATTCAAAATCGATTTGATATAGCTGTTCGGATTTATGAAGGCGTCGCCCGTCGTCGCGCACCAAGTCTTAAGGGCGTCGGAGTAAAGATTATTCGCCTGAATTTTTGCGGCGTAGGGCAGGGCACTGACCTTGTCGCCGTCGGTGGAAGTCCACGGCGCGATAAAAACGAACTTCGCCGCCGCATTCCGTTTCAAAATCGCGTCGCGCAAAATCTCCAGGCAGGCAATGTAATGTTGAGGCGTCATGGCGCAAAGATTCGGGTTGCGATAGCGCACGTCGTTGGTACCAATCGCCACGACGAACAGATTCGCGGGCGTCGCAACAATCTTGCTCAAATACGGCTCCGAAATTAAATATCTGACCGTCGCCCCGCCGAGGGACGCGCTGAAAATTTTGCCGTCGACAAGAGGCGCAAGCGGCTCAAACCAGGGGACGCCGCCGTTTTTGGAGCCGCGAGTAACCGAATCGCCGACGAAGCAGACATTTTCCGCCGCCGTCAAAGCTTTGTAAAACGTGCCGCGCATTTCGTCCGAAACGTTCAGCGGCGCAACCCGTTGACGCTTAAAGCCGCGCTCGTCGAACAGATAACGGCGTTGAATCAAATTTTCGTTAAGCTCGGTGCCCAATACAACCCGCGTGATATGCTTAAGGACGTAAGAAATTCTTTTAAGCTCGAAGGTGCTGACCTCGCGGCGGAGGTTGGCGTTCGTAAGAATTTCCCAAATCGGCAAGGGGCGATAATTGCCCGCCAATGCGGAACGCGTCCACATGGGGATAATCGCACCGCCGAGGATTTTTTTCGTCTCGCGGTCGACGTAAACCTCAGCCAACAAACTCGCGTCGCCGTTGTGTTCGCGGTAAATGTTGGCGTAGTTGCCGGGACAATACAGGGTGTAAGTCTTGCGCCCGTTGACGGTCTCAATCTTGACGGGCTGAACCGAATGCGTATGGCAACCCAGAATAATATCTGCGCCCAAATCCAGAAAAATTTTGCGCCACGTCCGCTGAAAGTCGTCGGGAACGTCGGCAAATTGTTCGCCCCAATGCGGCAGGACGATTATCAAGTCGGGCTTGTGACTCTTGGCAAGCGCAAAATCCTCCTTGACGCCCGCCAGCACGCGATTGAATTCCGGGGCATTGCGCTCGACAATCACGGAGGTCAGCCACGAAAATTTATCGCTCAGCAACTGCGCCGCAGTGAAAGCGTTCGCGCCGTAAGTGTAAGCCAAAATCGCCATCTTGACGCCGCCCTTGTCGACGATTTTGACACGCGAATTTGCCTTAGCCGCCGTGTCAACGTAGGAGCCGATAAAGTCGATTTGCTTGGCGTTGAGGGTTTTAATCGTGCGAAGTGCGCCGTCAACGCCCATATCCAGCACGTGATTGTTGGCGGTCGTGACCAAATCGAAGCCGGCATTTTTAACCGCGTCGGCAAAGGCGTCGGGGAAATTCAGATAAAGTCCCTTACCGTCGCCGAAGTTGCTCTGCGAATAAAGCTTAGCCGTGCCGCCCAGCGGACCTTCAAACACGCCGATTGAATAATCCGCGCCCGAAATGTATTCCCGCGTGTACTCGAACATCTCCGCGAAGTCGTAGCCTTGACCGTCGAACGCCCGCTTAACTTGATCCTCCAGCAGAATCAAATCGCCGCAGAACAGAATCTTGAAGGCGTCCGCATACTTTGCCGAGGTCGTCTCGTCTGCCACGCGATAAATATCCTTTTCTTGAACGCCAAACAAATCGATAAAGGCATTGTTTACCTCTGGGGGGGGGGTATTTGATTTACGGCTCTGCTCCGCCGCCTTGAGCTTTTGATAATCGTCTATGTTGACCCAACGATTATCCTGCGTCGTGTCCTTTTGAATGACGGCAGGCGCGGCTTGAACGACCGTGCAGTTATCGGGGACGTCCCGCGTGACGCTGCAACCCGCGCCGATTCGGACGTTGTTGCCCACCTTGACGTTGCCGATAATCGTCGCGCCCGCGCCAATGTAAACGTTATCGCCGACGGTCGGTGAGCCGGCGTTTTTGCTGTCGGGCAGCGTGTTCGAGCCGATTGTCACGTTTTGGAAAATCGTACAGCCCTTGCCGATTTGCGCTGCTTTGGAAATAAAAATCCCGCTGAAGCCGTGCGGCGAATTAAAAAAATTTATGTTCGGATTCATGGGAATGAACGCGCCGAAATAACGATTGATGAGGTCGCATTTGAGCTGAGCCTTCTGCCGTTCCAAGGACGTCTTTGCGGTAAAGTAATCAACGAACGCCTGCCAAAACACAAGCGTAATCGCGTTGACATCAAGGCAGGATCTTAACGCCTTAACGTGCGCCTCGTCTTGCAAGGCGTCAATGTAGTTGAGGAGATTTTGATTGAAACTCAGCGGATTGTTCAAGGCGAATCCTCCTCAAAGCGCGGTGATGACCCAAAGGTAATTCTGCGCGGCAAGCTCGTTGACGCGGCGAATCTGCGCGGGCGTGAGTTTGGTTGCAACGTTAAGCGTCGGCGCGGACTTGAAGAGCGGAACCTTCTCTGCCTTCAAACCGTGAGCCGCCAAAAATTCCATAATCTCCTGCTCGTCCTGGAGGGATTCGTCAGAGATTTTGTCGTCAAAAACTTTCTCGTACATGTCTTTGGTCTCGGCGTAGAGCGTCGGAGCGTCAGCCTCGCCGTAGAGAGCCGCCGCCACGTCGGTGAAATATTGTTTCTGACAAAAATCGGAGGTTATGAAGCAACCGCCGTGCATGTTGAGGATGTCGCGGATATTGTCGAACATTTTGCCGCGACGCTCGTCGTTCAGATAAATCAGCAAGCCCTGCTCGATAATGCAAATCTCGCCCGAAAGTTTCTCGGCACTTGACGTCATGGCGCGGCGGTCTTCAATCGGAATGACCTCGTAGGAAATATTCTTGCGGAACTTTTTGCCTGCCCGTTCTTCCATAAACCAATCGCCGATAAGACAAACCGTCGCCAGTTCGCCGACGACAACCTTGCGCCCGTCACGTGCCAAAATCATGCCTCTCGGCGACAGCGAACACGCCAAATCCATTACGTTTTTGTAATCATTTGCGCGAACGTATTCAATCGCGGCGGCGTAGTTCAGCTCCTGATAGAGGCTGTTCGTCAGTTCAATCCGCTCGAAGTCCGCCAAATTGTCCGTGTTGAAGAATACGGGGCGGTCGAGGAGCTTGAGGAACTTTTGGGCTTCGGGTATGCCCGCCGCCGACAGCCATTGCAATTTAACCTGCGCGGAGTACTCGACCATCTCGAATTCCGCCGCCCGCGCCGTCGACGTTATCAGCAGCGCGAACATTATCATCGCGAAAAATCTTTTCATTGATAACACCTCATTTGAATTCAACAAACTCATTGACGTTTGCGCCCGCCTTGGTCATAGGCTCGACGAAACTGCGCCAAACATTTAGCACGATAACGCGGGGATTGTCGGCGTCGTCAAGGGCTTGAGCCAACGCGTGGGCAAATTCCTCCTGCGTCGAGACCGCCTCCGCCTTGATAGCGAAACTCTGCGCGTAGGCGACATAATCCATCGGATAATCCAGTTCGCAGGCAATGTACCGCTCCTTGTAGAAAACCTTCTGCAACTGGCGAATCATGCCGAGGCTCGTGTTGTTGACAATCAGCGAAATCACGGGCAGCTTGAGGCGGGCGATAGTATAATATTCATTGCCCGTCATTTTAATGCCGCCGTCGCCGCTGACGCAAATCACGCGCCGCTTATCGCCGTAAGCAAGCTGAGCACCCATAGCCGCCGGCAAGCCGAAGCCCATAGTTCCAAGCCCGCCCGACGTCAACCACGTGCGCGGCTCCTCAACGTGCAAGTGCAATGCCGCCCACATTTGGTGTTGCCCGACGTCCGTCGCGTAGGCGAAATTTTTCCCCGCCGTCTTTTTGGCAATCTGATTCATCGCCCACGGCACCGTCAAGCGGTCAACCTGATAATCGTAGTCGTACTCCTCCTGCCACGTCTCAATCTGCCGCCACCAATCGGCGCGGGGCTTGCCTGCCTCGTGGCGCATAAGGAGCTTGAGGATAACCTTCATATCGCCCGCCAAGCCCAAACTGCCCTCGATATTCTTGTCAATCTCGGCGGGGTCGATGTCGATGTGGATAAATTTCTTTGCCGCCGTGTACTTGCTGATGTTGCCGGTTTGCCTGTCGCCGAAACGACTGCCGACCGCGATAACCAAATCCGCCGCCGCCACCGCATGATTAGCCGCCTTTTTGCCGTGCATACCCGCGAAGCCCAAATTCTGCTTGTGACTGCGCGGCACCGCTCCGATACCCATAAGCGTGTTGACGACAGGCAAGTTAAATTTTTCAATGAACGCGATAATTTCCTTGGACGCGCCCGCCGATATTGCTCCGCCGCCCACGATGACTGCGGGACGTTCAGCCTTGGCAATTTCCTCAGCCGCCTCAGCCGCGCAGATTATAAAGTCGGCGTCGGGTTGCGAGGGAATTTTTTCCTTGACTTCCTGCGGACGATAATCCACCTCCGCGAAGAATAAATCTTTCGGCACGTCGACCAATACCGGACCTCTGCGCCCGCTCATTGCGATTTCAAACGCCTGCCGAATCGTCGGGACGAGCAACCGCGCCTCTTTGACTTTAAAGTTGTGTTTCGTGACGGGCATTGTTATATCGAGTATGTCGGTTTCCTGGAAGGCGTCGCGTCCGAGGAGCGCGGTATCGACTTGCCCCGTTATCGCCACCAGCGGGATTGAGTCCATGAACGCCGTCGCTATGCCCGTGACCAAATTCGTCGCGCCCGGTCCGGAAGTCGCCATGCACACGCCGACTTTGCCCGTCGCCCGCGCATAGCCGTCCGCCGCGTGAGCCGCGTTTTGCTCGTGCGTCACCAGGATTTGTCGAATTTCCTTTTCGTCGACCAGAGCGTCATACAGCGGCAAAATCATTCCGCCGGGGTAGCCGAAAATTATATCGACGCCACGCTCCCGCAAGCACTCGACTATCGCCCTCGCGCCTGTCATTATCATAAAATCACCTCGTTAAAACTCGTTCGGCGCACAAACACGCCGCAAGAATATCTTTGCCCCTTGAATCAATCGCACTGCTTTGCAACGCGTCATGAAAAAACTTGTAAACCTCACGCGGCGGCGACTTCGCCAGAATTCGTATCCATGAGAACGACTTATCGATAACGAACCCTCGCACCGCGTGACGCACCGCCGCATTGCGCCGAAAAAATTCCTGTCGACTCATGAACTCTTCCATTAAGCTCAAAGCCCGCGTTATGACGGCAAGCCACGTTTGCAAGTCGTAATCTTGGGCGGCGGAGTCTTCGCGGATTCGGTGGACGTTATTTACAAACGGCACGCGCACATATCGCTCCGCCAAGCACAGGCACTTGAAGCAAAAGACCATGTCCTCGGAAAAGCGCATTTGCGGGAACTCGATACGGTTTGCCGATAAAAAATCGCGGCGGAAAAGCTTGCCCCACGGCAACCAGAAGAATTCTCCGCGCAGATACCGCCGCATTCGTTCCGCAAGATTATTCGAGTCAAGCGTCGGCTTATCGACGAAATTTTTATGTGTCTCGCCGCTGTCCAGGCGCGGCTCCGCAGTTTGCAAGTCGGCGTCCTTGAAGAGTATATGTCGCTCGGTGTGTACAACGTCGGCTTTGAACTGCTCGGCGGCGGCGATAAAATCTCCAAGCGCGGTCGGCAGAATCATATCGTCGTTGTCGACAAAGGTAACGTACTTGCCCGACGCGTTTTGAATACCGACGTTGCGCGGGACGCCGGCTCCGCCCGAATTCTTGCCCGTCGATAAAAGCTTAAGCCGCCCGTCGAAATACGGCAGGAGCTTTTCAACCTCGGTGACGGAGTTATCGGTTGAGCAGTCGTCCACAACGATAACCTCAAAGTCTTTGAACTCCGAGGCAAGCACGCTGAGCAAACATTGACCGATATACGGGGCGGCGTTGTAGAGCGGGATTATCACGGAGACCGCGCAGGTTGTCATTGGCTTTCCTCCTAAAAAAATTCCGCTCACCGATTGATGAGCGGCTAACTACCTTCTGTCTAATTGTCGTCGCGTCATTTCTTGAATCAGCTCTATCGCGCCGCGCCCCAGTCCCGTTTCCCGCGATATGTCTTCGATTGACATGCCCGCCAACAACATTTCCTTGATTATCGACGAGTCCGTTGTTTCCAGCTTGAGTTCGCGGCGTTCGGACGGTTTATCGAGCGGCTTGGGCTTGACAGGTAAGACGATTTCCTTAGGCTCCTCGACGGTTTTAACTTCCTCTGCGCTTTGACGTTCCGCCTCGCGTATCGCCTCCAAAGCCGCCTTGCGCACGTCGCGACTTGCCTTTTTGCGTTTCTTGCGCGGAGCAGGTGCTTGACGTTCGGGGGCGGATTCTTCGGGCGGCTTCTCTGCCATTTTCGCTGACGCTTCTGTCAATTTTTTGCGCGTCGCCTCGATTTTGACGGGGTCACCCTCGACGACCGTTATCGGCTGTTTGGTTTCGGGCGAAAGAATGACCGAATTCCTCGCCGGCGGGCGCGCAGGTTCCTCGACTTTCGGCGGCGCGGCGATTGATTCTTCCAAAATCGCGTCGAAGGCTTTGCCCTTATCCTCCGCGACTTCGACCTTGGGCGGTTCGGCTTTGGGTTCGGTTTGACGCACGGTTGGCGGAGCCGGTATCGGTCCGAGCGGATTAAGCGGTTGCGCGGGCGGCGAAGTTATTTTCGTGACGGGCGGCGTAACGATTGACGCGGCGGGTTTTGCTATCGGCTGAACGGGCGGCGTCGTTATCGGCGGTATCGGCGCGGCGGGGCGTTGCGGCGGCGTCATTATCGGCGGCACGAGCGGCGGCGTCATTTGCGGTATCGCCACGGGCTGTTGGTATTGGAGCGGCGTTGTCATTGCCAAGTTTAATTTCCGCTCCATGACATCCATTTTCCGTTGCATCGATTCGACTTCCGCGCCCGCGTCGTCCAAACGCGCCAGCAAATCGCGTATTTCGCCCGATTGTCCCTCGCCCTTTTTGAGCAACTTTTTTAATTCGGTGACGCGCCCCTCCAGTTGAACTCGGTTGCGCTCGGATTCGTCCAAAACGTTTTCCAAGTGCGTTACGTGATTCTCCATGCGCCCGATTATCTCGTTAGCCGTGCGTTCCAGCTCCTGTTTGAGCTTGCCCGTTGACTCCTCGACTTCCCTGCGCTCTTGAACGTCCTGCTTGCGGCGGCGCGTATTCGTCCATGCCACGAAGATTATCCCCGCGCCGACTGCTATCAACAACATCATCAGTTCGGTAATCATGACGCCTCACAGCGAAATATCCAGGAAGTAGCCGCGCTTCGGGTCGGTAGCCAAAACATCTTCCTCGTCCACGAATTCGGGCGGCGTCCGCTTTTGACGCTTGTAGTAGTAGCCGCCGCCGCGCTCCCGACGGTCGGGGTCGTCCTTGATAACTCTGCCCTCGGCTTCCTCCTTATTGCGCACCTGCTTTTGTTTTAGCTGAGCGTCTTCCTTTTCGCGCACCGTTTCAAAAGCATTCTGCAACGCCGAGGCGTTATTCATGTCGTGCTGGACTTGCGCCGCGTTATTGGCGTTCGCGTAAGTCATTTGCACTCCCACCGGTGCAAGTTCCATTTCGTATCCCTCCCAAAAAATCAATAAGGTCCGACTTCGACCTCGCCGTTATCGTTGAGAAAGATTGTGCAACGTCTGTAATCCGATTGAATATTTTTCAGCAACCCGTTTACCGACAGCTTCACGCCGGGATAAATGGTGTCGCTTACCTTAATCCGTCCGTTCTTCATGTTCGCCAACTGCGCCTCAATCTCCAGAATTCGCTTTTCGTCGCGCTTAATCTGCCCCGCCAACGGAAATTGCGAACGCGTCAGCTGATTTATCATGTCAATGCGCGTCTGCGGCAACTTGTTGATGTCAATCTTCGACAGCGTGTTGAGCGTCTGCGTGATATGCGTCAGCCGCCGCTTGGATTCTTTATAATTCTTGCGCAGGTCTTGATATTCTTTTTGGAGATTCGGGTCAATGCCGACGGAAACTTTCGTGACGACAAAGGCATCGTTGCCGAGGGCGCGAACGTTAATTTCCGAGCCCGCCACCGTGTGACCGCCCGTTATCTGCCCGTGCTTGGTCTCCATGATAATCCGCTTGCCCGCCCGAATATGCGAGTGGAGCGCGATGTCGGCGATATAAATATCGTTGCCCGCCTCAATGAAGGCATTTTCGGCAAAGGCTGTGCGCACGTCGTGCTCGGCGTAAACCTTAGCCCTGTCCGCGCCCGTGATGCCGCCGCTTATGTAGACGTTGCGCCCGGTGACCTCCGCGCCGTTGACGGAGCCTTTAATCTCGATGTCGCCCGTCGCCTTGACGGAAAAACCTTGCTCGACGTTGCCCTTAATCTGAATCGTGCCGTCAAACTCAACGTCGCCCGTCGACACGCCCACGGAGCCTTTAATCTCAAGGCGCGGGTCGACGCTTATCCGCGAGCCTTTGTCGACAATCTGCCCGTTCACCGTGGCGATAAGCCGTTCGCCGACGACTTTGGTATTTTTGCCTTCGGGCATGGGGACGGGGCGACCGTTCTGCGCGGGAACGAAATCGCCCAAAATATTTTTACCGGGCGTGCCCTTGGTCTGCGGAATGCGAATCGCCAGCGTTTGATTTTCTTTGGCGAGCACGAACAGATTCAAATCTTTGTAGTCAACTTTATCGTATTCGTCGACGACGGGCTTGCCCTGGACGCCCAAATTAAATTTCCTGTCGATGTAGGCGTTTTCGCCGGGGACGGGCAAAAGTCCCTGCGCGGCAATGAAGGGCTTAAAGCTCTTAATGCCGTTTTCAATCGCTTCCTCGTCAATGCCGTAGACGACGCCCTCGGCATTTAGCGCGGCGATAACCATTTCCTTTGTGGGCGGACGTGCGCCCTCCCGCGTGTCGTATTTGACGGTTGCCTTCATTCTGTCGCGTGAAAGGTCGATTATCAGGCGGGCATAAGGCTCCTCGACGGCGTCAAGTTGTTCAAGGCTGTCGCCGACGGCTATTATCGCAAGTTCGTCCGCCGTTATGTCGACAGGCTCGGCTATTTTTTGCGGACGCCCGCTTGCCTCGCGCATTGTCCGCGAAAGTATTCCTACGTCGTAGTCCAAAACTTTGCACTCGCGCAGAATTTGACGCATATCGGACAGCTCAAAGAGACGTTCGCCGTCCACACCGGGATAAATCGTAAGATAAACGCCATCCGATCTGAATTCATATTTATAACCGGATTGCGGACCGCCCAAGACAAGATTTTCGCTCATCTCGCGTCCCCCTTTCTGTTAATTAGGAATTAGGAATTGGGAATTAGGGATTAGTAAAAAACTTTTCCCTAGTCCCCGGCTCCAGTCCCTAAACCAAGTCCTCTTTGTTTTGCGCCAAGTAGCCGCGCATTCTGAAAATCGCCTTCGTGTGCAGTTGAGAAATTCGCGCCTCGCTAAGGTGCAGAATCAACGCTATCTCCTTGAGCGTCAGCTCCTCATAATAGTAAAGCGATACGACCGTCCGCTCTTTTTCGGGTAGCCGCTCAATCGCCTTTGCAAGTGTATCTTTCAGCTCGAACAGCTCCGTCGAATTGGCGGGGTTTGTGTCTATCGCCTCGGACACGTCGGTTTTGAGATATTCTTCCAGCGGGATTATCGTCGCCGAATTGCATTGGTTAATCAGCGTTTGCAATTCCTCAAGCGAAATGTTCAGAGCCGCCGCCAATTCCTTATCGGTCGCCGCCCGCCCCAATTCGTTTTCCAGCTTGGCAACCGCCTGCTCATATTTGCGAATCCGTTGGCGCATGGAAACGGGTATCCAATCTTTGGAGCGCAGATAATCAATCATTGCGCCGCGAATCCGCAATGCCGCATACGTCTCAAATTTTATATTTCGCGCAAGGTCGAAGCGGTCAATCGCGTCAAGCAACCCGAAAAAGCCGCTGCTCAACAAATCGTCCCTGTCCAAATGCGGCGGAAGACTTACCGCCAAACGCCCGCAGACAAAGCGCACGAGCGGCAAATAATGTTCGGCGAGCGCGTTCCGCAACTCAACGGAATTCGTTTCCTTATACTTAACCCACAACATCTGCCAATCGATTCTGTTCGCGTCACTTTCCATAGTTGATTCACCGCCCCTCCGCACGTAAACGGCTCAGCTTTTGACGGCATGGAAATCCAACGGGCGTAAATCGTCAGCATCGTCCTCGACCGTTTCCTCCGCCACGCCCAGATATTCCTCGCGATTAAAATCTTCGCCGGTCTCTTTAATCTGCGCGGTGTCGATAAGGTCTTCAAGTTCGCGGTTGGTTTTGAAAATGGCATATTCCTCGCCCGCCATTATCAGGACAAAGCTCCACAAACTCGTAAAACAAAAGGCTGAAAAAGTTCGCGACGCCACGGTCTCCTCCCGCACGAAGTCGCTTGTCAGCCCCGATATAAGTACGATTAGCAATGATACCATGCCGATAGCCAAGGAGAGTGCCACTCTTTTGACTGGCATTATTTCTTCCAGGAAGCTGTAAATTTCTGCCAAAGTTACCACCTCAGCTGTAAATCACATTGTCTTTTCGCCGCGGTCGATGGTTTTAACTTTGTAAATGCCGGTCGCCAAATCGATAGAAACCGTGCGCCCGTAAGTGCCGCCCGTGTCCTCGGCAACAACCTTGATACCATTGCGGCGGAGGATTTGCTTGCAAGTTTCGGCGTTCCTGGTGCCGACCTTCATGATGTCGGTTGCATTGGAAAAAGCAAACATCTGCGCCCCGCCCGCGATTTTGGCGACAAGCCGAGCCTTCGTCGCGCCGAGCGCAACCACATCGTTAATCATGAGCGGAATGCCCGTATCGGCAAATTTCGCGGGATTGTCGCTTGAGCGTGCCTGCGTGCTGTCGGGCAACATGATATGCAAAAGCCCGCCGACCTTTTTAATCGGGTCGTAGAGCGAAACGCCGATACACGAGCCCAAGCCGTAGCTAATGAGGTTGGACGGACTGCGACCGACCTTGTAATCAGCCATGCCGACTTTGATAAGGTCTGCCATAATTATTCAACTCCTACTGCTTTGACCAGAGTGCTCAGCGAGCCGGGATCCGGTACCAGGAAAAAGTGTCCGTGTATGCTGTCGTCTTCCGCCAAGAATTTGGTTTCGATAACCATTGCGTGATCGCCCATTTGCCCCAGCTGAACCAGCACGACGTTTAAAATCGCGCCCGCCATGTCAATCGCCAGGGAGGGTATCGACGGCAACATTGCTATATTCGTGAAGTGGAAAAACGCATTGAGATAAGAACCCGTCAAGATATTGCCGACTTCCTTCAACGCCGAAACGTCCATATCGTCAAGGCTCTGCGTGGTGCCGAGCGGCTTGCCCATTGCGCTGTCGACGAGGTACAAAGCATTTTGCTTGGGCATGATAAAAAGGATATTGCCGGGAGCTTTGCCGTAGACGCGAAGGAATACGGCGACGACCAAAGCGTCGGGACCGCCGACGAGGTCGGGAACGTCCTCAATCGGGACGAGCGCGACGCGAGGGACGTTCATATCGATTTTTTTGTTTACGACCTGCGACAAGGCAGTAGCCGAATTGCCCGCGCCGATATTGCCGATTTCGCGCAAGGCGTCCAGCTGTGCGGGGGTCAAATCGAATTCATCAATCATCTGAAATCATCTCCGTGAAATTTATTGGGAGCAAAGCTCAATTCGTGCCGACAATCTCCTCCAAATTGAGCATGGTAACGAGCCGCCCGTCGATATTGCCGATGCCGCTCAAGAATTTTTCCATAGCCCTGTCGCTGACAGTCTTTTTCGGGTCGACGAGCTTGCTTCTGATTGTCAAAACCTCGGTGACGGCGTCGACCAACATGCCGACTTGCAGGTCGCCGACAATGACGGTAACTATCCGCGCCGTTTCGGTGTAGGGCGTCTCTTCGATTCCGAGGCGTTTCTTCAAATCGATAACGGGCATGACCGAGCCGCGCTGATTGATTACGCCTTTGATAAAGCTTGCCGCGAAGGGAACGCGGGTTATGTCAACCATATCGTGAATTTCCTGCACTTGAAAGATATTTACGCCGTACTCTTCGTCGCGCAACTTGAACGCCACGACTTGCAGGGAATATACTTCTTCCTCTTCGTCGCTCAAAACGTTTTTGATTTTATTGACCGCGCTGTCTTTAGCCACAAGAATTCCTCCTTAGTTAAGCATTGTCGCCACGTCGAGAATCAGAGCAACTCTGCCGTCGCCGAGTACCGTCGCGCCCGAGAACATCTTCAAGCCCATGAACAGGTTGCCGAGCGTCTTTATAACAATTTCTTGCTGACCGATGAGTTTGTCAACGACAATGCCCGCCTTGGCTTCGCCCGCGTGCACAACCACGACGAACAGCTCCGCCGTGTCTTTGACGTGCGGAACCATAAGCGTTTCTTCCATGCGGATTATCGGGATAATTTCGCCGCGCAGGACGATGACCTCGTTGTTTTGCACGGTGCTGATATCGCTGAGCTGAATGCTCAACGTGCTGTCGATTGACGCGAGCGGAATGGCGTACATTTCGCTTTGGACTTGAACAAGCATTGCCTGGATAATCGCCAAAGTAAGCGGCAGTTTAATCTTGAAGACGGAACCCTCGCCGACGTGCGTTTCAACGTCGACTTGACCGCTGAGCGATTCGATTTTACTGCGCACAACGTCCATACCGACGCCGCGCCCGCTGATGTCGCTGATTTTTTCCGCCGTGGAAAAGCCGGGCAGGAAGACGATACGAACGGCGTCCGCGTCGTCCATGGAGTCAACTTCCTCTTGACTGTAAAGTCCCTTCTCAACGGCTTTGCGGCGGATAACGTCGGCGTCAATGCCCTTGCCGTCGTCGGTGACCATGATAACGACGTTGTTGCCCTCGTGGCGGGCGATAAGTCCGACTTCACCGATACGCGGCTTGCCCTTAGCCTCGCGCTCGTCGGGCATTTCAATTCCGTGGTCAAGCGAATTCCTCAAAAGGTGCATGATAGGATCGCCGATTTCGTCGATAACGGTGCGGTCGAGTTCGGTTTCCTCACCTTCGATTGTCAAGTTGATTTCCTTGTTGAGTTCCTTTGTGACGTCGCGAACCATGCGCGGGAAGCGGTTAAAGACTTGGCTGACGGGAACCATGCGGACTTTCATGACGATATTTTGGAGGTCGGTTGTAACTCTGTCCATTTGCTCCAAAGTCTCGGTAAGTTCGGAAAGTCTGTGGGTTTGCCCGATTTGCTCAAGACGAACTTTATTGATAACAAGCTCGCCCATAAGATTCATAAGGGTATCGAGCTTTTCGATGTCGACGCGGACGGATTGTCCTGCGTGGCTTTTCTTTTGCGCGGCATTACCGCCTGCACCGCCGGCAGCGGGAGCCGCAGGTTTGGTTGCGGGAGCGGAGGATTTTGCGGGCGCGGGCGTCGGAGCCGTTGCGGGAGCCGTTGACGCCGAAGGTTGCGCGGGCGCGGGAGCAGGTGCCGCCGCTTGAGCGGGAGCCGCCGCAGGTGCCGCGCCAAACTTTATGACTTTGGTGTCCGCGCTTTCGATTTCGGAAATGCCCATGACCGCGTTTTGGACGGCGGACTCTTCGGCTAAGGTTATCAAAATGACTTCAAACGAACGCTCGAAGGCTTCCTGCTCCAAATCTTCGGCGGAGGGGATTGTACGAATCACTTCGCCGAGTTCTTCCAGGGCGTTCATTACCATGTACGACCGCGCAGATTTGAGGAGGCAGGACTCCGCCAACGTGACTTTGAGGTAAACGCCCTGCATACCGTTTTTTATCGCTTCGTTTATTATATTTCTTTCCGTGTCGGACAATTCGACGGGGATGTCTGCGGCTCCGGCGGCGGGCGCGGCAGTCGGAGCTTGAGCGGCAGGAGTTGCGGCGGACGCGGCAGTCGGGGCTTGAGCGGCAGGAGCGGCGGCAGGCGCAGTTTCACCTTTGGAGATCGCGCTCAATTTGGCAACTAAATCCGATACATCGATAAGGTCTTCGGGGTCGCCGTTGGCAACGTTGTTAATCATTTGCTCCAGCGAGTCAATACACTTGAACAGAGTATCGATTATGTCGCCGGATATTTTCAACTGCTCTTTGCGCAACATGTCGAGCACGTCTTCCATTTCGTGCGTCAGTTCGGCGATTTTGTTGTAGCCCATAGTCGCCGACATGCCTTTCAACGTGTGCGCGTTACGGAAAATTTCATTTAGTATGGACAAATCCTCGGCGTTGTCTTCCAAGCCGAGCAAGCCGTCGTTGAGCGATTGCAAATGTTCATGCGACTCGTCGAGAAACATATCCATGTATTGATTAGTTTCCATTTAAAAGCCTCCTGTTTATTTTTAGGAATCAGGAATCGGGAATCAGGGAGCAGGTTTTACCAATCCGCAATTTCCGGTTCACGTCTCCAAATTCAGTTATTTTTGAGCTTTGTAATCATTGCATTAAGCATTTTCCCTATCTCGCCGGACAAAGCTGTTATGGCATCAATATCTTCTTGCGCCAAATAATTCAGCTTAACGCAAAGCAGAAGTTGAGTTTCGACCTAGGCGTTCGAGCCGCGAGCTATGGACAAAAATCTCAAGTAGTCGCCCGTTGAAGCGCGTGCATTGCCTTCAGCGATATTGGAAGGAATGGAAACTGCCGCCCGCCTCAGTTGGTTAATCAAGCCGTAAAGCTCTTCTTTGGGCAATTTCGTAGTCAAGCCGTAAATTTCCGTTGCCAAATCCATCGCCTTTTGCCAAACGATTAAATCTTTATAATTCAAAACTCTTACATCCTTCCCCCGATTCTACTCCCTAATTCCTAATTCCTATCTTCTAACCGCCTCGACAATGGCTTCGGCAATTTTATCCAAAGGGCGAATTTCGTCGGCAAGCCCCGCGTCAACCACGGCTTTTGGCATACCGTAAACCACGCAACTTGCCTCGTCCTGCGCGATTGAGTAGCCGCCCGACGCCTTGATTTTCTTCATGCCCTCGCAACCGTCGCAACCCATGCCCGTCATAATGACCGCGACCAAATCCTTGCCGAATTGCGCGGCGGAATCGTACATGACATTGACGGCGGGGCGGTGGTTTCCTACGGGCGGGTCTTTGCCAAGGACGATTTTACGTTCGCCGCCGGGCGCGGGAGCTATCCGCAACTGAAAACTGCCCGGCGCAATGTACACTTGTCCGGGTCTGATAATTTCGTCGTTTTCCGCCTCCTTGACCGCTATTTGGCTGATTGAGTTGAGCCTGTCCGCCAAAGACTTCGTGAAACCCGCCGGCATATGCTGAACCACAACCGCGCCGCAAGGCAGGTTGCCAGGCAGTCGCGTTATGACTGTCTGCAGTGCTTGAGGTCCGCCCGTCGACGTGCCGATAACCACGAGCTTTTTGCCCGTGCCGGGGATAATTTTTTTGACAGGCTCCGCCGCAGGGACGCGACTTATCGTCGGTCTTTGCCCCAAGACGAGTCCCGATCTGCGTCTTACTTCGATTCGGCGCGGCTGCGGGTCTTCTTGGATTTTCGGTTTGTAGACAAGCGGCTTTGACGCGGAAACGCTTTTTTTGGCGTGAGCCTTCGCCGCCAGTCGGCATTTAGCCAAAATCTCATCCTTTATCGTGTCGATTTTGGAAATGGCTCCGCCCGATTTGCTTACGAAATCGACCGCGCCCAGCGCAAGTGCCCGTATCGTCTCGTTGGTTCCCTTTTGCGTGGTGGAACTTACCATGACGACCGGCAACGGGCATTGCTCCATGATAATCGCCAGTGCTTCAAGTCCGTCCATTACCGGCATAATGACATCGAGCGTTAATACGTCGGGCTGAAATTTCTTCACTTTATCGATGGTGTCTTGACCGTTCACCGCCGTGCCGACAACTTCAAAGTCGCTTTGACTCTTAAACAAATCAGAGAGGACTTTTCGCATAAAAGCGGAGTCATCAGCAATCAAAACACGAATCACTTTGGACGCCTCCCTTTGGCTGAAAATTTTTGTGTTGTCGGCTCCTTGCCGTCCAACCGTTTCAAAATAACTAATGGCTACTATTCGCTTGACTTGCCAAAGTTCCTTCATTGCCGCAAAAAAAATCGCCCCTCCGAAATTTCAGAGCGGCTTAAAAATTTCAGGCGATAAATTATAACGCGTCGGCAAAGTTCTCCGTCGTAGTCTTGCCTATTCTTAAAGAGAAGGGGTTGAACGGTCTGGTGTTCTTTTCCGCAACGACGACGCTGTCGTAGAAATGAAGACCGCCTATATTGATTGTGCCGTAAGTCAGCGGCAAAGCTCCTCGCGCATGAAAGGCGTTGAGTTCGTCAATAAGCCTTTTCGTAAATTCTATGAAGCTGTTGGGATTATGCAACCCTGCGCCCTCGGAATCATTCCAATACGACGTGTGGCAGTCTTCGCACATGTAAAGCCCGCCCTCTTTTATATGCGGGAACATTTCACGGAAAGTGACGATTTGTTGATTCATTGTGTGCCCGCCGTCGTCAAGAAGGATGTCAACGTGCGGATATTTCTTTTTGAACGCCGCCCAAAAATCAACGTCCTCCTGCGAGCCGATTTCGATAGCGATTTGCTCCTCCGCCAGCTCCTTGCATTTGGGGTCAATGTCGACGCCGACAATCTGAGCGTTTTTGCCGAAATAATGCTTCCACATCTGCGCGGAGCCGCCGTTTTGCACACCGACCTCGACGAAGACAATATCCTTGCCGCGATATGGCGCGAACCATTTTTCGTAAATCGGAAAGTAGTGCGCCCATTTGTCAATGCAACGGTGTTCTTCAAACAGCCAATACTTCATCAAGTCGCCCTGCCCGAAGAGCCGATATGCAGCCCTCAACGATTCAAGTTGATTCTTCTTTAATTCAATTTCTGTCATTGAACAAATACCTCGTTTAGCATTCACGATTGGAGCCAAATCAGCTGATAACGTTCCATTTGCTCCAGCGCGTATTCCATGATCGACATTGCGACCTCCGGGTTTTTGCGGAGGATTTCGATAAACACGTCGTGCGGGATCAGCAACAGCTCCGCCTTATCCGTCAAGACCGTGGCGGACATTGTAAAATGTTGCTTTTCCAAAAAGTGCGTGGGGTTTACGAAGGCGTTCTTTTCGATAATGTCGAGCGTGTTGTACCAGCCGTCGCCGATGTCCACGTTTCGCGAAAGTATCCCTTCCGCCACGAAGATAAAGCTTTCATTGAGCATTTCGCCCGAAATTCTGTCGCCCTCGTAGTACGTGACAAGCTCCGCATAATCCTCGAACAGCCCGATTGTCCCCTCGTAACGCCCCTGCAAAATCGGTGCCTGCGATATGAAGTCGCGCAGACGTTTCCTTTCGTCGACGGGCGGAGCCGCCTCGGATTGCTCCTCATGCCTTTTGACGCGCTCGATAAGCCGCGCCATGAACTCCGAATATTTTGCGTTCCAATCGACAAGCATTTGATTCAAGACCAGCTCATAAAGCTCGCAAAGCCGCTCGACGCCGCCCTTAACAAATCTGTTCGCGTCGTAGAGAAAGCCCAAAGACAGAGCCGTACCCCAGTAGCGTAAATAAACGCCCAGACTCATGCCCTGCGCGTCCCAAGAGCTTTGAGTAACGAGTCTGCCTCGCGGCTCGGCGGGAACATCCGCATATGTTATGGCGTCCGATTGAAATTCCCTGAAGCTCAAAAAGTGGTTGAACAACTTCCCGTGATTCGTGAATTCAGCCAAAGCAGCCCAATCGAGGCGACCGTAGGGTTGCGAAATGACCAGCTGACGGAATTGCCCGCGAACGATTTGCTCGACGGTCTTGTTATTGTCGCCGGTCATGCGGACGGGTATCACGTTAAGCGAAAAACTTTCCGCCTTCCTGTTCGGAGGTAAAATTTGGCAGAAAAGGCAATCGTTCCGCTTGTTGACGCATTGCAACATGAAGCCCCACGCGCTCTGCAAAATCGCCTTAAGCATCAAGGGGTTGGCTTGGACATATTCGCGCAGGTCGGAAAAAATATCGGCGGGCAACAATGTAATGAATACGCCGCGCCGATATGTAGTCGCCCGCTTCGGCGCGTAAGGTCTATTGTCGACGGGCGGAACGTTGTCGAGGATTTTCGTCCAATAATCGCGCACGCCCCGCAGATATGCGCCCGTTCCTTTTTGCGTGTACGGCAGGGCGGCGACGGGCGGAGCTTTATCGATTATTTTCGTCCAGTAGTCGCGAATCGCCTCTTGACTTTCGGGCGGCAAATCTTCGGTGCCTTTCTTGGGCTTCGGCTCGAAGGGAATATCCGCGAGGTTGCAGAAGAATTTTTCCGCGTTGAAACTGTCGGCGACAAGCTGGGCGACGGTAACCAATACAGAGAACTCCTCCATGCTCGTCCTGTACACCGCGAAACGAATCAGCGGGTCGTGCCTTATGTCAATGTCGCGACGCATATCCGCTTCAAAAATCTTCATAAAATCGGCGTCGAGGTCGTTTTTGTTCGTCTGTGTCAAGTTGCGGAAAATCGCTTCGGGCTTGACGAACGCCGCAGGGCGAATGACTTTAACCGTGCGCGTGACGAGGTCGCAATAATTGGCGCGGAGATTTTCGTTTTCGGCAATCAGCTTGTTGACGGTGATATTAAATTTAATCGGGCTGACGGTGCCGCGCACTTTATAGAGCGACTGAACAAAGAAATGCGGCGACACGAAGTTTTGATCCTCGAAGAATTTCATCTCCTGCGCGTTCAAATCTTCGACCGATTCAAGCCTGCGCGGATTATAGCTTACGTTGTCAAAGGTCTGTCGCCCGTAGACGCTTTCCAGAATTTTGATCTCGTCGGGCATGAGTTGCGAAAGTATATTCATAAGCAGTCCTCATTTCAGCTTTGATTTATAGAAGAACCATATAGCCAAAATCCAAATCGGCATGACGATAACCGCCGGTCGCATTTCGTCCATCATCGCCATTATTATAAGCACGCCCGCCAAAAATGCCAAACACAAATAATCCGCGAACGGGTAGAAAAACGATTTGAACTTCGGTTCGACGCCCGACAACTTACAATGCTTGCGGAACTTCAAATGCGTCAAGACTATCATCGCCCAACTTATGACAACCGCGCCCGTAACGATTGCCATCATGTACATAAAAACTTCGTCGGGCAAAAGGTAATTCAGCACCACCGCCAAAAGCGTTATCGTCGACGAAACCAGAATTCCGTTGACGGGGACGCCGCGCCTTGAAAGTTTCTCAAAAAATTTCGGAGCGTTGCCGCTCTTCGCCAAGCCGTAAAGCATACGGGAATTGGAGTAAATCGCCGAATTGTAGACGCTGATCGCCGCCGTAAGCACCACGAAATTTAAAATGTTCGCGGCGGCAGTAAAACCCGCATTGCCGAAAATCTGCACGAACGGGCTGGCGTCCTTGCCGACCTCGTTCCAAGGCCAAAGCGTCATGAGCACGACCATAGTGCCGACGTAAAAAATCAAAATGCGGTAGATAACCTGGTTAATGGCTCGCGGAATGGTTTCATTGGGATTTTCCGCCTCGCCCGCCGCAATGCCCAAAAGCTCAATGCCGCCGAAGCTGAACATTACCGGCGCAAGCGACATAATCATACCTTCAAGCCCGTTCGGGAAAAAGCCGCCGTAAGCCCAAAGATTAGAAAAATTATCGGGGAAGGGCATGGCGCCGGTAAAAATATAATACGAGCCGAGAATAATCATGCCGATAATCGCGGCGATTTTTATGAACGCCATCCAAAATTCGATTTCGCCGAATGCTCTGACCGTGAAGAGGTTAATCGCGGTGATAATAATCAGGCAGACAAGGACGCCGATCCACTTTGGCAAATCGGGGAACCAATAGCCGACGTAAATCGACACGGCAGTAAGCTCCGCCATGCTCACGATGATGTAGAGGAACCAATAGTTCCAGCCCGCCAGGAAGCTTGGGAAGTCGCCCCAATACTTCGCGGCGTAATAGCTGAACGAACCGCTTACAGGCTCCTCAACCGACATCTCGCCGAGCATTCGGACGATAAAAAAAATAATTATCCCGCCGATAAGGTAGCTCAACGAAACGGCGGGACCTGCCAGGGCAATGGTGGCGGTCGAGCCGTAGAACAAGCCCGTGCCGACCGCCGTGCCCAATGCTATCATTTGCAGATGACGGTTTTTCAAACCGCGTTGCATTTTATTTTCAGACATTGTTTTACCAAACCTCATTCGGGTAGCGCAAATTCCAATCCTTCCTTAGCCGTGTCATGATGTCCGTAACGTCTTTGGAAAAGTTGAGTTTCATAATCGAGGCGTCGCCGCTTTGAATCGCCTGCTCCATATCGCTCAGTTCGTAGAGGAGGGCGTCCGTTCTTTCGCCCGCGAAAATCTCTTCAACCTTGCCGGTCTCCGCGTCGACGAAAATCGCCTTTTCTGCGCGGGGATACTCCATAATCTCAATATAGCCGCGTTCGCAACTGATAACGGCGCGTTTGGGCTGTTTGGAGTGCATGGACAGCGCGACGGTCGCCATTTGCCCGCCGGCATTTTTAAGCAGAATCGTCGCCATTTCGTCGGAGCCGGTCGGCGAGGGTTGCCATTGGCTTAAAATTTCGGTCGGCGTCTCCGTCATGAACGAACGCACAATGCTAAGCGCGTAGACGCCAATATCGAGCAACGCGCCGCCCGCCAAGTTCATGTTAAAAAATCGGTTGCGCATATCGTAGGGCTTGAAACTGCCAAAGTTAAGCGTGATGATTTGAACCTTGCCGAAGTCGCCGTTAGCAATTCTGCTCCAAAGCGTCTTGTAAAGCGGCATGTGCCAAATCGTCATGGCTTCGGCGAGGATTAAATTTTTATCGGCGGCGAGGGCAATCATATCGTCGAGTTCGCGGCTGTTGAGCGTGATTGACTTTTCAACGAGCAAGTGCTTGCCGCCCTCCAGAGCACGTTTCATAAAAGGATAATGGGTGTTGTGCGGCGTGGCGATATAAATCACATCGACGTTGGGGTCGGCAAAAACCTCGTCAATAGCGTCGTAAACTTTGGCGACGTTGTACTTTTCGGCGAAGGCGACGGCTTTGTCGTGCGTGCGATTGGCGACGGCGTAAAGCGTCCTGCCCTGCTTGCCGAGAGCTTGAGCCGCCTCGTTTGCTATGACGCCCACGCCGAGCATCGCCCAATTAAGATTTTTATTCATAATAAGTCCTCACTGAATCAAAATGTCTCTGAACATGGAAAGAATTTCCTGCCCGTAATATCTGCCGGGAACAGCCCAGCGACCGTTCAAGTCTTGCCACGTGCCCAAAGTCCGCGAGCCGTAAGCTTGACGAACAATCCCGTAGCGCGGGTCGACAACAGGCATGGTGGGGCGTCGCGTCGAAGAATAGGCGAGCAAATGTTGAATATGAGCGCGAACGCCGATTCGGGGCGTCGAAAAGAATTCGCCTTTAACGCCGCCGCCCGTCGTGCCAAGTCCGCAATAATTGTTTTGTTCGGGGATAACATCGCCGCCGTAGCGGAAAAAGCCCGTTTCCTTGAGAGCCTGCGCGAACGCGACGTCGGGGCGAATACCCTCGCGGCTGCCCTCCTCGTAGTAGTAGGCGACAATCTCCTCGGCGGAAACGTTGATAATCGGATTGGGATTGTTGCGCAGGAGGTAGCGGACGCATTGCTGTTGAGTAGCCATGGGCGTGCCGATAATCGACGTGTCGTTGGTGGAAACGGTTTGCTTGACGGGGTAGGGTTCGGGTGCAGCGAAGTCGTCATCGAAAATTTCATCTTCGGGCAACGGGATTGTGCCGCTCATCATGTTGAGGGTTTGGCTGTTCAAGTCGTCGCCGCCGCGTGATACCGAACGCGTCTCAACCTTCGGGTCGTGAATGCGAGCGTTCGCCGCCACGGGAATTGAAATCGCGAATGCTCCGAGCATAGTTGCCGCAATCAATTTTTTTGCCTTAGAAATGTTCAATATAACCACCTCAAGCTACAGATTCTTTTCAGGAATTTATCATCTGCCGCGAAGTATATAACATTTGAATTTTTGTTGCAAGGATTAAAATTGAATTTGGGGGCGATAAAAATGGCGGTCGGGATAATCGCGGAATACAATCCGTTTCACGCGGGGCACGCTTATCAAATCGCGCAGGTCAAACGGCTCGCAAGGTCGGAGGTCGTGGCGGTCATGAGCGGCAGTTTCACGCAATGGGGTTTGCCAACTTAAGCGAGCGCGATTTAAAATTGGATACGCGGCGTTGACGGTCGGAATAATCAGCGCGGCATCGTTTGCCGAATTGAACGAGTATGATTTTAAAATTGGAGGTGAAACCGTGGCGGTCGGGATAATCGCGGAATACAATCCGTTTCACGCGGGGCACGCTTATCAAATCGCGCAGGTCAAACGGCTCGCAAGGTCGGAGGTCGTGGCGGTCATGAGCGGCA
>ERZ842401.408-NODE-408-length-61757-cov-24.403358_pt1 | contig 61757 bp, 51 predicted proteins | sample MGYA00521270_ERZ842401 | MGnify/ENA primary metagenome ERZ842401 (study PRJEB31892, sample SAMEA3878208) | bioreactor metagenome | biome: Moose rumen | place: Sweden | collected 2011-10 | study: EMG produced TPA metagenomics assembly of the PRJEB12797 data set...
GCCCTTACCCCGACGATCGCGCCGATCGCTCCCTAAGAGTGGCGCGATCCTCCCCTACAATCGCGCCACTTGCTCCCTTCGACTGCGCCACTTCGTCTCGACAAGTACGCCGCCTTGTTCTTGAGACCTTCCTATGATTGTTTATGGAGCTCTCTTACAGCTCTATCACGTGCGGTTTGATGTCGGTGTCGTGAGTAGCAAGCGATTCGATGCAGTTGGTATCCATCGACTGTTCACGAATCCACATCAGCGATTTCTTCTGCATCTCCTTGTCGAGCGACACTCCGCTGGTAATCATCTCCTTCCACGACTTTGTGGCATAGCCGCCGTCGCTGAAGAGCAGCACGTATTTCCCGTCCTCGCGAGTAATCTTCACAGCGCAGAGACCGTCGCAGTGACCTGGTATGTTGATCATCTTGATGCTGCCGTCACCGAAGAGGTTGAACGACTTTTGGGCGGGGCCTTCTGTGCCGTTCCACTCGATGGTTTCCAGGTCGCAGCCCTCCCACCACTTCTTTTTGTAGCGGATGAAGCCGTTCTTGCGGGCACAGTCCAGTTCCTCCTGAGCCACAATGATGTGCTTGGCATCCTTTACGGCACGCAGACCGTTAGCGTGGTCGCAGTCCAGATGGGTCAGCAGCACGTAGTCGAGGTCGGCAGGCTTGACGCCCATCGTGGCCAACTGCTCATCGACAGCCTCACCAAGCGGTATCTGCCCCTGATTTACATTGTATAACACACGTGAGCCGAGACTCTTAATCTGAGCCGCCTTGTCATAGACGCCTTCGGGCGACATGTCGCGGTGCCAGCCCGTGTCAACGAGAATAAGTCCTTTCGGATGCTCAATCAGATAGACCGATACGGGCAGCCATATCCAGTCCTCTTTCGGGGTGGTCATGCCCGATGCTTTCAACAAATTACAGTTGTCGCCGCCAAAGGGCAGATAGGGTGATACACGGACTTCGCCGGTGTGCAAAACATGAATCTTCACCATGATTATTTATGATTTACTAATTTTCTATTTTCGAGTGCAAAGGTACGACGAATTTCCGACAATTCAGTGTTCTAAATTCTATGGAAGTTGGCACTGTTGGCAGAGTCGGCAGGAAGGGTACGCAGCGTATCAGTCTTTGCCAATATGCTGAATGTCACACCCAAATATCTCTCCAAATGCGTGAAAGACGAGTCGGGCCGTCCGCCTCTCGATCTCATCCATGAGACCACCGCCGCCACCATCCGCCAGCAACTGCGCTACAGCAATAAGACGGTCAAGGAAATCTGCACCGAGCTCGACTTTCCCAGCCTCTCCTTCTTCGGCAAATTCGTCAGGGAGCATCTGGGCATGTCGCCCACAGAATTCCGGCAGAAAAGTTTGAAAGAAGGGTGATGCTATTTACAGACTTTTTTGTTCATATATCTCATTCCTTAGTTCTTTTTCTCCATTCTTCGACCCTGACGGCGATGTTCTTGGCTATGCACTCCTTGTGAGCCACGGCTCACAACCATGGATGTCACCCACGTTGATAATGTTTTTGTATGGCGGATATTCCGAGGCGCTGTAGCCAGTGGCCACGAGGACATGGAATTCAGGCGATACGGTGATGGTGATAGTGTCGTGCAGGGTGGCGGCCAACATCCATTGCATGATTTTTCTCATCATCTTTTCACCTTATATACATATAACTTTTGAATACGTTCGTCTTCTGCTTTATGAATAATCCAATGCAAAGGTATGTAAAATTTCGCATACAGGCAAAGGAAAAAGAAAAACTTGCTTTCCTTTTGCATTGTCATTACTTTTTCGTAACTTTGCCACATCATCTCAATAACTAAAACGAAATACGACTATGAGGAAGCTAATGAAAGTAACTTTGGCGGGGCTGCTCTTGCTGACTGCCACGACCGTTAACGCTACAAGACTAATTGGTATTCAGGTAATTGACAAAGACTACGTGATGCTGCACTTCCGCGATGGTGAAGTACACTACCGCGATAGCGGAACTGGTGAGAGCGCATTCCTGGGACACTCCTTTGCCGAGGGTGACGACACGCTCTTCGTCTTCGGGGAACGGCTGAGGGTTGCCGACGCGCAGAACGTCAGTCTGTGGCGAATCAGCTCTGCCGACGACAAGGCGTTTGCAGCGGCTGCTCCACTCGCCATCTGGCGGAAGTCGAAGCCCATGAATACCGACCACACCCTGACGAGCGAACTGGACCACTGGCTGTTTCTGCAGATGCCCAAACCGATGCGACAGGGCTGCACCTACACCGTGGAGATTCCCGGCAGCATTGGCTCAGACAAGACCTCAGCCAGCATCTGCTTCGACATCTGGAACAGTCAGTCAGAGGCTGTGCATGTGAACATCATTGGCTATTCACCGACGGAAGCCCTGCACGCCGCCGACCTCTACCAGTGGTTAGGCGACGGAGGAATTCGCAGCTACAAGGCCTGGGAAGGACGGAGCGTCTGGCTCTACAACGTGAACACGAAGAAGAAGCAGAAAGTAGGCTCCGTCAGGTTCTGGAAGTCTGCGGCCGATGCCCAGCACGAAGCCGGCAGGAAAGACCTGGTGGGCAGCGATGTGTGGAACATCGACTTCAAGGCTGCCAAGCCCGGCTGCTACCGCCTGGTGGTGGAGGACGTAGGCTGCAGCATGGACTTTGAAATCCGCGACGACATCTACTACGAGCCGTTCCGCTACTCAGTACGCGGCTATTACTACATGCGACTGGGCGAGCCCAATGACCCCACCCATGTATTCCCCGTTCCGCGTCAGCCTCAGTTCATCTCTGAGGTTGACCCGAAGGGCTTTACCATCTATAAGACCGACCTGCAGCCTTGGAGCCCGGCATGGCGCGAACTGCGTGGCGACGTGTGGGACGAGCCGCACTTCAAGCCGGTGTTCGCCTCGGTCTTCTGGCAGCACCGACTGCCGGGCAACCCCGTGGCCTTAGAGGTGAAGGGCGGACACTCCGATGCCATGGACTGGGACCGCCATCTGGCCCATGTCAGCAACATCTACGACATGCTGCTGCCCTACCTGCTGACCAACGGACGGCTCTGCGATGACAACCTGGGCATTCGCGAGAGCGGCAATGGCATTCCCGACATCATCGATGAAGCGCGCAATGAGGCAGATTTCTTCCTGAGCATTCGCGACGGCGAGGCTTATTCGCAGGGAGTCACCAACCCCAGTGCCGACTGGACGGTGATGTTCCAAGCCGGCTGCACCACTATGGCGGCATGGGCCAACGCAGCCAACTGTGCCATCATGGCCGATGCCTTCAGGATTCAGGGCAACGACTCGCTGCGCACGTACTATACGGAGGAGGCCATTCGGGCCTTCCGCTTTGCCAGCCGACAGGACGACCAGCAGTTGGACGAATTGCAGGACGTGGGCAGCATGAAAATGCGCGGCCGTGACTTCCGCCAGATGGCGGCGGCTTTCCTGTATAATGTTACTGGCGACGAACAATGGGAGCGCATCATGGCAGAAGAGAACATGATAAAAGGCACCGACTCGCCACTCTTCAGCAAGGGGCGCCAAGGCTACTTCGGCACTGGCGTGACGAACCAATACAACGAGGGTGAGATTCCCTTCTGCCAGCTATGGGCGGCAGCAGCCTACCTGACTTGTCCGCACCAGCGACACTATGGCGAACTCTACCAGAACCTGAAGGCCAGTGTACGCCATCAGGCTGAGCAGTATAACATGAGTCATGCTGCGCTTCGCCCCTCACGCCGTGCGGCCAACGACAGCCGGTGGCAGACCTCACAAAACCTGCAACTGGTGATGATGGCTCACTACATAGCCGACAAGAAGCAGCGGCAACAGTTAGAGGGCATGATGTTTACGGAAGCGGGCTGGGCGTTAGGACGTAACCCCGGCAACATCGTGGAAATGACGGGACTGGGCGAACGCCACATCACCGACTGCTACTCTACGGGCCGCAACGACGGCGAACCGGGCACACACCCGGGGCAGACACCCTTCAACGGTACTGAGACATGGTCACCCGACAATGGCGGTGACGCCCGTCTGCTCACCAACCGCATGTATCCGTCGTGGACGGATGGCGGCTGGCCCCGACAGGAGTCGTACTTCAACCAACGCTACTTCTGGGTGAACGGCGAGTTTACGCCTCGCGAAACCATGCGCGGCAAGATGGCACTACTGGGCTACCTCTACGGAATACGGCCTTAACGCACACCGAAGTCCTTACGATATTCATCATTGATGAGCCCACTGGCTTCATGGCTATTGAAGCGAGTAGGGCCAATGATGAAGTCGGGCACATTGAAAGACAGGAAACGCCCGCGGTAGAACTGGCGCGGATTACGTTGCGGCAGCATGAAGGGCTTGCTGACACGCCCCTCTTCATCAACATGGCAGAAATAGGGGCGGGTAAAGAGCCCGTCGTCACGACGCGAGCTGAAAACAAGCCAGCGTGAGTTGGTGCTCCAGTTGTGGAACGACTCTGTATCGGCAGAGTTGACCTCAGTCATGGGGCGGCTCTCTCCGGTAGAGAAATCAAGCAGATAGAGATCGGCCTCATGATGCCAGATGCTGAACTGTCCGTAGTCGGAGAGCGTATAGCAAAGGAAACGTCCGTCGTAGGAGGGACGGGGAAAGGATACAGACTTGTGCTGGGCAGCTGCATCAACGATGGTGTCTATACGGTTACCGAAGGTGCCCGTGGCGGGGTCGAAATCAATGCGACAGAGGTTATAGCGGAGGGAGTCAAGCTGGAGACTGCCCTCCGGCAATGCGCGGGCCGAGCAGAAATAGAGCGAACGGCCGTCGGACGAGAACACGGGATAGGTCTCGTAGATGGAGTCTTGCTTGAGGAGTGGTGAAAGCAGCAGCTCGTTCTTATCAACGTCATAGACCTGAAGGTCGGAAGCGGTATCGAAGACCTCGATGCGGTTGCGGTCGGCAGCATGGAACAGCTGGTTCGTGGTATTGGTAGAATAAGCAATATAGCGACCCGAGGGGTGCCAGTAGGGATAGACACAGAAGCCGAGCGTCTGGTCGGTCTTGGTGTTGTAAGCCGTGAAAGGCCCGTCGGCATGGCGCAGCAGCGTGGCACCATGCTTCCCGCGTATGTGCAGGCTCATGTCGGCAGAATTACCGCGATTAAAGCTATGACAGTTGACACAGCCCTCGAACTGTGTGTTCTCAATCAATGCCCGCTCGTCGAACGTGGAGAGGTCACGCTCGTAAATACCCATCTTGCTCCATACCTCGTAGCCTGGCTCTATAAGGCGATAGCAAATGCCATAGTCGATGCTGTCGGGACTGACGTATATAGTAAAAGAACGATAGGTGTGCCACCCGTCTTCATACTTGGCCGAAACGGATACGCTGAGTGAGTCGCCCCGGTTCTGGGCCAGCAGCGCCCGCCAGTCGTCGAGGTCGAAGTCAACGGATTCTTCGCCATTACCATGCAGGCTGTTTCCGTGACGGTCGGTAATGACAGCATCAACGTACTGTGCCGTCTCATCGGCCATGTTAAAGCAGAGTGGAGCAATATTCACGGGAATGGTGACACCAAGGTAGTCAGGATAAATCTGGGGCAGCACGTTTTCCTGCCGTGCATTCTCAGGGGTCGTCGAACAGGATGATAACGTTAACGTCAACGGGAACGATAACCCTAACGCTAACCTTAACCCTAACGCTAACCTTAACCCCCAACGGTTGTTCGTTCTAATAGTTGACGTTATCATTGACATATTTCGAAAAGTTTTCATTGTTGCATGGAAGTTTGTATCCGACGGGGGACGGTAGGATAGCCCAGTTTCTTTCCCCACTCGGCATATTTGGCAAAGTTTTCACGGTCACCCGTCAGCAGGCAATAGGCAATCAGATACTCGTAAGCAAGACGATTTTCCGTATTGCTGAGGAAAAGGCTCTGCAGCATTTCGACGGTCACATGGTCGCTGAAGAAAAAGTTGTCATGATAGGCAAACTTGCGCAGACGTCCGTATTCGGGATGCTTACTGATGGCCTCTTCGTTGCCCAGAAGCGTTAGTGTTTCATTGGCCCAATCACGATAGAAGAGTGTCTTCTGCAAGGCCGTAAGGTACTTGCGTGACACTGCGTAACTACCGATGATGAGGTTGGTCTGCGCCAGTCGTTTGTAGCACCGGGCACTTTTCTGGAAGTCCAAGATGGACTCCTGAGCCTCGAACACGGTACGCTGGGTGGTGTAAACCATGCCCAACTGATAGAAGACCTCTGCTGTCGGTAAAGGGCTGAAGGCATCGCTCTGCACATCAGGCAGCAGGCCTAACGTGCCGTTCTGATTATAATCGAGCAACTGATAGACCAGTGCTCCGCGCATGCCCAAAGCCAGATTCTGTACCGTACAGCCAATGGCATTGTTTGGCGGCTCGGCATTGATGGTTTCAATAATGCGGTTCCACTGCTGGTGACGGGCCATGAAGTCGTACTGCATCACCCGCTCTGCCTTGAGGTTGCTGTTCTTCCAAACAAAGCCCCCCATAACGACGGCTACAAGCACGACTGAGAGGAGAGTGGAGAGAGGAGTGTTGAGCGTTGAGCGTTGAGAGAGGAGCGTTGAGCGTTGAGAGAGGAGAGTGGAGCGAGGAGCGAGGAGCGTATAGACCAAGACCGACAGGGTGGCAGCCCACAGCATGACTGGTATCTCCGTCGGGTAGCGATAGTAATGTATGCCAAGCCAAAGGCTACGGGATGGCACAGGCAGAAAAAAGGACAGGATGAAGACCATGACTGCCATAAGGAGAGCCATGGGGAGGCGCGACACCTGCAGGAGGAAAAATATTATGCAGACGGGACCCGCCACCCAATAGAGCACAGGCACGGCAACAATAAGCAGGATGCGACGCACCCAACCACGCGGCAGCTGGTCGAAAAGCCATGAGGCAAGGAGTGTGAGCAGAACTGCCCATACCCCACCTAAAAGGGCATTCTCGTCGAGCAGGAAGAGCCAAAGCAGGAACGAAGGCACAAAGCTCAGGCCGTAGCACCATTGACCATTGACCTTTGACCTTTGACCTCCCCCCTTAGACCTTAGCCCTCCAAGTGTCAGGAGCTGCACCACTGAGAGCAGAAGAGCAATGATCAGCGCGCCCACCCAGGCAAACAGGAAGAACTGCGTACAGAAGCGCCCCAGCAGGTCAGCCAGCCCGCCAGGCAACTTCACCACTTCCCACATGTAGGTGCTGTCGAAGAGGAAGAGCTGGAACTGCTCCTGGTAATGCAGGTGATGCGGATAGGCCAGTCCGAAGAAAAGCAGAACCGCTACACCGAAAAGGAGCGTGCATAAAGGTTGAACGTACTTCATTGGAATACCTTGCTAAACTCATCGACGCTGATTCGGACTGGCTCAATCATGAACTCCGGACGGTTATAGCTCTTCAGGAGGAAGGTGTTCTGTTCGGGGTCTTCCTGGGGCAGCATAAAGGCCTTTTCTACTTTCCCATTGATAAAATAAGAGAAATAGACACGGCAGAAGTTACCATCTTCACGACGACTGGCCACCATGACCCAACGGCCGTTGCTCGACCAGGACGGGTAGCTGTCCTGGAAGCCTTCGCTGTTCAAAAGGGAAAGATCGACGTCGGGAGAAGCGTCTTCGGCCAATGGCAGGCAGAAGATGTCTGCATCGTGATGCCTGATATGGAAACAGCCATACTGTCCCTTGGCAAACAGCAGGTAACGCCCATCGGGACTGATACGTGGCAGGGTAGCACTCTTGTTCTCAGATGCAGCATCATAGACCAGTTCCTCTTCACCAAACTGGTGAGACGCCACGTCGAACGAACGGCGATAAAGGTTATACTGCACTTTCTCGAAGGTAGATCTGATATCTTTGTCGCGCAACTCCTCGGGAAGCGGAACGGACTTGCAGTAATAGAGGTATTTGCCATCGGGCGTCCAGGTGGGATAGACTTCCAGAAGTTCGGGGTCAGCACAAATGACGCTTACCGAGTCGGTCGTTACATCGTAGAGAATAAGGTCGCTGGCCTCATCGTAAACCTCAAGCTTGTTGCGGTTTGCCGTATGAAACGCCTGGCGCGTCTTATTGGTCGAGAAGGCTATCAGCTTGGCTTTAGGATGCCACGCAGGATAAACACCCGAAGAGATGGTATAGTCACGCTTCAAATTGACTTTCGAGACTTTGCCGTCGTTGACTATAACGGTACCGCTATTGGAGAGTCGCACATGAAAGAGCATATTGTCAGTCTTATAGTTCTGATAGCTGTGACAATTGATGCACTGGCCCTTTTCCCTGTCGTTACAGGTAATCTCGTTGTTGAAGATTTGTGACTCTTCGAACGAAGTGACGTTGCGCTGGGCTATTTCCATGAAGTCCCATGCGACATACGACGGTTCAATGAGTCGATACGACACATACTCGTCGATAGGCTCTTCGGCGACGCGTATTTCAAACGGGTCGAACGCTATCCACTCTCCACTCTCCTCTCTCTTCCCCCACACCTCAACTTTAAGGGTTCTGCCCTTCGAGGCATCAAGCATGGCATGCCACTCAGACTCAGGTATCTGCACCTTCACGCCGTCACCGTAAGTCTGCTGCTGGCCGTCGGGTGTGGTAAAACGTGCCACACAAGCTTCGTACTGGTCAGCAGGAAGCATGAAGTTGAGCGGGGCTATGTTGTAAGGCACGGTGACATTACAGTAATCGGGGAATATGGCAGGCAGACTCTTGGCCTCTTTGGCTGAAGAGGGCACGTCGGGGTGACTGACACACGATGACATGAGCAGCGGTAACCCGATACTCAAGGCAATAATTAGCAGTTTAGTTTTCATTCCTCTCATATTCATTAATAAATTTTTCGTCCAAAGAGGTTGTACCACCAGTAAGTGTCACCCCATTCTTTACGCATTCCCTCGCCTACATCCTCCAGTTTCATTCCAGGCTTAGCCTGGTGTTCAAGGGTCTCCCAGAACTTTTTGTAGCGGTCGTAAACAGCCTGTTCGACGGGTAGCATCATCCGTTTCTCTTCAGGGGCCTTGTCAATAAACAGGATATAGGCCTCTTGTGCTTCGACAGGGAACTGCTCGTTCATGTGCAACGCCACGTAGTTATGCAGCGACGCCCAGAAACGGCGGGAGTCGCAACGTAACATGGAATAGAGCAAAGCCTGTTCTGAAGTCAGTTTACTATTGGACTCATACCAGAGACTGATACTGTTAACAATATAACTGTCACTATTCTCAACGCCCGTAAGCTCATCGGGGTAGGATTTGGAAAGTTCAATGATTTTCGGTGAAACAGGTGCAGGCCGCCAGTCGCGATAGAACAGGTGATGATTCACCAGACTGGTATAGCGTTTTACCAGCCTTTCTTCTCCTGTTGCCTGAGAACAGCGGGAGAGCATCTTCAAGTAGAAAGGCGAGAAACCGGCCTGTATGCCATTCTCGTAACTCAGACGGATGGCTTCATTCAACATGCCGTAGTTGTAATAGACCAGCGGCGATGCGATGTCCAGCAGCGAGACATGGACTGAATCGGGGTTGTAAATGTTTTCTGCGCTGTTGCCCATCTTGAACGAACGGTCAAGCAGGCCGCCCTCGTTCATCAAGGCAATATTCTTGAGAAACACCATCGTGGTGGTTGGCTTGGGGTGCTCGGCTGACAGACGAAGGACCTCCTCCCAATTGTCATCAGAAGCATAGCGCACCATGCGCATCTCGTCAATATAGTTACGGTCGTAAAACATGGACGAACAAGTAAAGACGATACCTGCTACAGCACACAGCACGGGAACAAACCACTTGGTCAGGAAACGTGCACATAAGGGAATGAGTACAGAGACAGCACCAAGCACCCAGAACGGGATGGAAAGATGTGGGGTGATGTCACTGGGAGTTTCAAAGCGCGGCAAGCCTGCCAGCATCACGTCGTCGAACTTCAAGTTCGAATACAGCTGAGTATGCCAGATGCCTACGGTAAAGAGAAGCAGGACAAAACCTGCCAGTTCACGCCAACTGGGTTTTTCAATAAGTAAGAGGCATATGACAAAGAGCAAGGCAAACCACCCCAAAACGGGATAGAGGAGAAATCCCAGCACATACCATGCAAGATGCCATTTGCGCGGGGTACTACGAGCTGCCCACAAGAGCAGCAACATGACAAGGTAGCCTAACGACTGTGAGAACCAATAGCCTCGGATGGTGGATACATAAATCCAATAGCCAAGATCGACTATGGAAGTGAGCAGACAGGCTACAGGCAAGAGCATCAGCGCAGAGGCGCCTGCCTGTAACCGGAAAGCCTTGACACCCACAAGGACTATAAGCGCCCAGATAGCCACCAACACGCCTCCGCCCAAGGCCGGATAATAGAAGAGTTGTGTGAGCCAGGCGCCCACATACTGCATCAGGCCGAAGGGCTTAGCTATTAATCGGAGGAAAAAGGGGCTGCCAAAAAGAAATTCAGAACGTTCATGAGCCGTATAAAGTACCTCTTGATTGATGTACAATACATATACAACAAACGCAATGAAAGCGAAAAGGCTTACACAGAGGACGGAAATAGAAACTTTACTTTGTGTCGTCATTTTTAAGGTTTAAAGGGCTGGCCCATTTTCGTTGAGCCAGCCCATTAGAATTATACCTATAAGGAATGATTATTCCTCATAATATACAGAATTGATGGTGCAAGAACCAGAGGTAAGCATGAGGTCAAGGTCCTTACCGTCACCACCGTTACCCTTTGCGCAGTCCTTTGCCATTTTCTCGGTAATCTGGATTTCCCACAAACCGCTCTTCACTTCAACGTCTTGTTCATCGTCGTAGCGGGCACTCCACCAACCATTCATGATACGAGCCTTACAGTCGGGGCTGGCATCTGAAACGTCAATGATGAGCGTCTTCAGTCCGAAATAGACATCGTCAGAAATAGTGGGGAAGTGAGCACCTTCCGTTGAGCTGAAACGCATAGCAGCAGCGTCCCATGCTCCTGGGCTGAAGGGTGCTTCAACAGCGGGATCCTCACCATAAATCCAGTACTTAGTAAGCGGGTCAGTAATGGTCTGACAGCTGACAGGATATTCTGCTGTCAGTTCTGTACCATCGGCACAAATAGCAGTGAGGATGACTTTGTAATCACCAAGCTTCATCTTCTTCTTTGCATAATTGCTGATGAACTCTTTGCCACCAATGTCCCACTTTGCATTAACTGGGGCTAAGGTCTGACAGGAAATAACGTTGCCATTCTGGCCATCGGCTGCCTTGTCAACAGTGACACTGGTCTTCGCCTTGAGCTCGTCAAGAGAGATGTGACCGGCATTGCCGATATCCTCATGAGTAGGATCGCAAGCTACAAGCGCACAAACCGCAGCAATAAACAAAAATATCTTTTTCATACTTTAACTCTTTAACTTTTTAAATTTATTACTTTAATTTTAATAAAGTACTTTATACTGTGTTTCAGCATCAGCAGCATCCCAACCAGGGTTCTGTTCAAGATTACCGTTCATCAGCGTAATCTGAGCCTGCGGCTTAGCCAGGAAACCGTTAGTTGCGACGTAACGCTTAGCCCATGAGCAGGTCATGTGCTGCATCGTACGCTTGTTAGACTTATCGCCGAGGCAGACAATCTTCTTACCAGCCTGAGCCTGCAGAGCAGCAGGAGCGTAAGAGGTCTCGCTGGGCTGGTTGCCTGTCCAACGACGCATATCGTTGAAACGAAGTCCCTCGAAAGCGAACTCCCAACGGCGCTCGTCCTGAACAGCCTTCAGAGAATAACCTGTCTGAGGAACACCGGCACGGGCCTGAACCTGGTTCATGTATGAAGGATCACCAGTCAACTCGGTAGCCATCAGCAGAACGTCAGCATAACGCATCAGGTAGAAGTCTTCGAAGTGGTCACCCTGCATCTTGTTGTCAAGTGAGCTGCTGGTATAACCCTCACACTGTGACCACCATGTGTCGTTGTTAGCAGCACAAGCATCGAGGTTAACCTCAGCATACTTCTTCACTGCATAACCAGACTCTTCGCAGTCATCCTTCTCGAAGGTATAGCTTGCGAGCTCATTCTCGAGGTCAATCATAGAACCGAGCTTACGGATGTCAGTATAGCCACCTCTTCTCTCTGCATCTGTCCAGTCATCCCAGAGGTTGCAAGAAGGAGTTCCCTGGCCCCAACCCTGGTTGAACGGATAAGTCAGGTTACGGTCACCATTCTGGTTGGAAGCACCATTACGAAGTCCCCAGAACACTGAAATATAGTTCGAATACATACGAGGGTTAGAATAGGTACCGCCGATGGCCCACTTAGAAGCATTCATGAACTGAATCTGGAAGAGCTCCTCAGTGTTTCCGTTACCCATGCCAGGCATGTCGAAGCAGTTGTTACGGTCCATGTCAGCAATGAAGGCATAAGCATGTCCTTCACCATCGTGAGCCTCATCCCACAGTTTACTATTAGAGTACTGCCAGAGTGAACGGAAATCCGGGCAGAGCTTGTAGCCACCATTATTGATAATATCCTTCAGGTAGTTGACAACATCAGCCTGAGAAAGAGAACCACCAGCGCAGCCTTCCTGCTCTACAAGCTCCATAGCGGGAGCAGAACCAGAAGCCAGCTCGCTGACATTCTTATAGAAGCCGGCCCAGAACATATATGCACGGGCAATGAAAGCTTCTGCCACATACTTGTTGGCATGACCGTCACCACGACCAGCCTCAGTTCCCATCAGGTTCATACCCGACACGAAGTCAGAGAGAATCTGCGGATAGATAACATCCTCGGCACTTGCCTGCTTCTCCATCTCAGGAGTAATAGTGGTAGAGGTAATCAGGGGCACATCGCCATACAGCTGGGTGAGCCATAAGGTGTAGAGGCCGCGCATGAAGTAACCCTCACCAAGAAGCTGGTTACGCTGGCTCTTCTCCTTTTCAGACCAGGGCACATTGTCAATGGTCTCAATCTGGTTATTGGCACGAGAGATACCACCATAAAGAAGAATGAACGTCTGCTCATACTGGTTGACACTCATCTCTACAAGGTGATGAAGAGACTTCACCTTGTTGTCCTGCAAACCACCACTACCGTAGCAGTTATCTGACATAATCTCCCACCAGTAGAAGGGATTCTGGTTATCAGAGTCGCCGCCACCCATGGCATTCATGATACTGTAGGTTGCTGCATTCAAAGCCTCAACGTCTCCTGGCTTGCCAGGGAAAGTAGCCTGCGTCATCTCGGTCACACGCGGATCGGTATCCAGCGCGTCATTACAAGACGTAAACAAAGTTGCTGCTGACAGAACAGCTAACGATGATAAAATATATTTCTTCATAACTTTAATTCTTTTACAATTTTTCAATTCTTCAATTTTTCAATTTTAGAATTTGATACTAGCACCAACCAGGTAGGTACGAGCTGTTGGATAAAGACCAAGGTCAATACCAGATGCCCAACCTTGTGCACCACCTGATGAACCCACCTCAGGATCGAGACCGGTATATTTGGTGAATGTGACGAGGTTCTGTGCCTGAACATAGAAGCGGAGCTGCTGGAACGGGCAAGACTTCCACACGTTCTTGAAGTCGTAGCCAAGCGTAATGGCCTTGATCTTGAAGAAACCAGCATTCTCCATGTAACGGTTAGAAATCCAGATGGTGTTCTGGTGACCAGTAGCTGAGATACGCGGCTGGGTGTTAGAAGTACCCTCACCATGCCAACGATTCAGGATAGTGGTATCATAGTTCTGGTCGGGGTCATCACCGAATGAACGGTAAGAACGCATAATCTGCTGACCAAATGCACCTGCACCATTGACAGAGAAGTCAAGTCCTCTCCATGCGAGACCGAGGTTCACACCGAGGGTTACATCGGGGTTAGGATTACCAATCTCGTGGCGGTCGCAATTATCACCTTCTGCGTAGGTAATCACACCATCACCATTCCAGTCGTCCCAGATGCAGTCACCGGGCTGTGCGTTGTCAAGAACAGCCTTGCCTGCTGCACGTGCAGCATCAATCTGCTCCTGGTTCTGCCAGATGCCACTGTATGACATACCGTAGAAGTAGCCAATGGGCTTGCCTTCCTCAGCACGGAAGATGTACTCAGTTCCCTGTGAGAGCACGCCACCATTACCATTGATGTAGTGGTTCTGGTTAGCAATACGGGTTACCTTGTTCTTATTCGTAGCAAAGTTTACACTTGCATTGTAGCTGAAGTCCTTACCAATTCTGTCGTTCCAAGAGAGAGCGAGCTCAATACCGGTATTCTGCACGTCACCACCATTGATGGCAGCAGGGTTAGTACCGTAGATAGCAATCTGCGGACCTGTAATCAGCCAGTCCTTCGTTGTCTTCTTATACCAGTCGAAGTTGACACCCAGACGGTTATTGAGGAAACGGGCGTCGAAACCAAAGTCGAGCTGCTCAGAAGTCTCCCAAGTGAGATCTGCATTCGGTACGATGTTAGCGTATGCACCGGTATGAGGAGTACCAGCCGTAGAAGTATTCATGTCAGAACCGAACTTGTAACCATTGTCGCCAGCGTCGCTTGACATAGCGATAGTTGCAAGATACTGGTACTTAGCAATTGAGCAGTTACCGTTCTGACCCCAAGAAGCACGGATCTTAAAGAAGTCCATCCAACTTCTGGTCTTCTCCATGAACGGCTCGTTGCTGATAACCCAACCTGCAGATACAGAGGGGAAGAAGCCCCAGCGGTGACCATCGGCAAAGATACTTGAACCATCATAACGCATTGTTACTGTGGCCATATATTTCTCATTGTAGTCCCAAGTTACACGACCGAACCAAGAAGCAAGGTACTCTTCGTCATTGGGGTTACCGGTCAGAGAAGCATCGGTAGCACTTACCAGCTTGAGGTTCGACAGGTAAGCAGAATCCCAATCCTTCAGTGTTGCCAGCTGTTCGCCGTAAGCAACCTTGTTAGATCCACCCACGTTGAAGCTCCAGGCACTGCTCTGGTAGCTCTGACCAACCATGGCGCTGATCTTGTGACCATTCAGGATAGGAAGATCATAAGTAAGGGTATTCTCAATAGAGAAAGAAGTATTCAACCAAGCACTCTGGCTGACGCTGTAAGACTTCGTTACACCCGTACCCTCAGATACGGCACGCGGCATACCAAAGTTACGATATGAGCCAGAACCCCAGTTGTAGTTGAACTGTGAACGGAGTTTCAGACCCTTGATAGGCTGAATAACCAGGAATGCCGTAGCACTGGTATTAATGTTGCGGCTCTCAGCCAACGAGTTGAAGCCACCCTTGGTAAGGTTCTCCCATGGGTTGTTGAACAGACCCGGGTTCCAACCCTGACCGTAAGCGGGGGTATCGTCAAGATTCTGATAGAAATAGATATCGCCATTATCAGCATACTGCGGCAGCAGCGGTGTGGTCTGGAGCAGACTGTGGATGTAGCTCCAGTACATGCCGTCCTCAGCCAGGTCGTGACTCTTGTTATAGCCGATAGAAATGTTCTCACCAATGGTGATGGCATCAAAGTCCTTAGCCCTCAAGAGTACGTGGTCGCTGTTAACGCGGATGGTGTGACGCTTGTAGTAAGAAGCCATGTCAGCACCCATGATACCTTCGTTACCAGTGTAGGTGTAAGACATAGCGAACTTCGAGCGGTCAGAACCACCGGTCAGGGTTACAGAATGGTTATGCTGAACAGCATTCTTGTTCTCGAATGCTCCCCACCAGTCAGTGCCTTCCCAGCCTTTGTTCACCTTCTCCAGAATGTCAGCAGGTACATAATCAGCCCAGTTCAGCTTCGTACCGGAAGTATTGAAGGTGTACTCGTCAAAGATGGTCATATACTGCTTTGCATTGAGCAACTGCGGACGCTTGTAGGCGTTTGACCAACCTATAGCACCATTATAGTTAATCTCAATCTTACCAGCCTTACCCTGCTTGGTAGTTACCAGAATCACACCGTTGGCAGCACGGGCACCGTAGATGGCTGCAGAAGCAGCATCCTTCAGAATGTCAATGCTCTCAATGTCATTCGGGTTAATACCGTCAAGGTTACCACCGGCTACACCGTCTATTACATAAAGAGGTGTAGAATTACCTGTGGTACCGATACCACGGATGTAAACCTTGTAACCCTTACCAGGCTGAGCAGAACTCTGGGTAATCTGTACACCAGGAGTGCTTGACTGCATAGCTTCAAGAGCATTAGTAGTGTTCAGTTTGGCGATTTCATCACCCTTTACCTGAACAGTGGCTCCGGTAACCAGCTTCTTCTTCATGGTACCATAACCAATGACAACTACTTCATCCAGTGATTCGCTGTCCTCAACCAGCGTAACGTTAATCACTGAACGGTCACCAACAGGAATTTCCTGCGTTACAAAGCCCACGTACGTGATAACCAGCGTAGCACCGGGCTTCACATTAATAGAATAGTTACCGTCAATGTCGGTAATCACACCGTTACTGGGGTTACCCTTCTCTGTTACCGTGGCACCGATGACCGGTCCCTCAGCATCAGATACAGTACCCGTAACCTTCTTCGATGACTGCTGAACACCATCTGTGGCATTCACAGCAGCTTTGGCTTGCGGTGAGTAGCAAAGTCCCATCAGGGCCAGAGCACTCATCAACAGCACAGTCTTTCTGATTCTTTGATTCATACTAAGGTATTTAACTTTGTTGATAAAAATTATTTAGCCGTATTTACATGCATTTTACAGTTATTGGTCTCCGTTTGTCAATGAAATTGACGGTGCAAATGTAGTTGTTTCCCAAATAACCTCCAAATAGATGTTACAAATCAAAAAAAACATGTTACAAAATAAGATATTATTTGAGAGATTCCTTCAAATGAACGTTAATTTCTTTGTACATTTCTTCAAAAAATTTAGTTATACTATAACACTTAGTGTTGCCCTGTAAGCTTCGCGCGCGTACATTATTTTATATAGAGGGAAAAGAGAAAAATCGTTCATTCTTTGTGCAATCGATGAAACAAAAATAGCTTTTTCGGGTGTGTATAGTTAACACTTATTGACCTAAAAACCGTATATTTTGTTAATTTTACTAACAAAAAAGGCCTCTTTAGCAGAAAAGTATTGATTTTTGTCATAATAATATTGCTCTATTTCATAAAAATATGTTATTTTTGCAACGTCAAATTGCGTCAAAATGCTGAAACTACTGACATGCTAACTTCATTAGGAACACGACAAATAAGTAGAGACTATATTTTTAATTAAACAAACAAAGTTAATACCTAAGTATGAATCAAAGAATCAGAAAGACGGCGCTGTTGATGAGTGCTCTGGCCCTGATGGGACTTTGCTACTCTCCGCAAGCCAAAGCTGCTGTGAATGCCATAGATGGTATCCAGCAGTCATCGAAGAAGGTTACGGGTACTGTATCTGATGCTGAGGGACCGGTCATCGGTGCCACGGTAACAGAGAAGGGTAACCCCAGTAACGGTGTGATTACCGACATCGACGGTAACTACTCTATCAACGTGAAGCCCGGTGCTACGCTGGTTATTACGTACATCGGCTACATGACACAGGAAATTCCTGTGGGTGACCGTTCAGTGATTGATGTTACGCTGGCTGAGGACAGCGAATCACTCGAAGAGGTTGTAGTGGTAGGTTACGGTGTCCAGAAGAAAAAGCTGGTTACCGGTGCTACTGTTCAGGTAAAGGGTGAGGACATCGCCAAGCTGAACACGACCAATGCACTGACCGCCATGCAGGCAAGTTCTCCTGGTGTGAACATTACCCAGAGCTCTTCACAGCCTGGTAAGGGTTTCAAGGTAAACATTCGTGGTGTGGGTACCATCGGTAACTCTTCACCGTTACTCATCATCGACGGTATCAATGCTGGTACTGCTGACGATGGTCTGAATGGTCTGAACCCGAATGACATCGAGAGCATCGACGTACTGAAGGACGCTGCTTCTGCAGCCATCTACGGTGCACGTGCTGCTAACGGTGTTATCTTGGTAACCACCAAGCAGGGTAAGGCTGGTAAGCTGCAGCTGACCTACGACGGTTTCGTAGGCTGGTCAAACGCTTATAAAGTACCTGGTTTGGTAACTGCTCAGCAGTACATGCAGCTGATTAACGAGACCAACTTCAACACTTACGGAACTCCGACCAACTGGTCAAGCATTGTTCCCCAGGCTATTCTTGACAAGGTGAACAATGGCTGGGCTGGTACTGACTGGTTCAAAGAGTATGAGAACAAGAACGCCCTACAGTTCAGCCACGCTGTCAGCCTGACGGGTGGTACTGACCGTTCAAAGTTCTCTATGTCACTCAACTACAGCTCTAACGAGGGTATCATGGGTGGCAGCAACGCTTCTGACTACAAGCGCTACGGTGGCCGCATCAATTCTGAGCATGTATTGCTGAAGGGGAAAGATTTGCTCGGTGAGGAGCACGACCTCATTACGATTGGTGAGAACCTGTCTTACTGGTATCACAGGAGTCACGATCTGGCAGAAGGAAACGGTTACTGGAACATTATGCAGGCTGCCTATGTAGCATCTCCTCTGGTTGAACCTTACGATGCCGACGGTAATCTGACAAGCTATCGTACCCATCATACTGGTTATAGCGATATGATATATTCGAATCCGCTGAACCATTTCCTTAATGGTGGCTACAATTCAATTAACAGGAACCGTGATTTCGGAATAGGCGCAACTATCTACTGGATTATAGAGCCCATCAAGAACCTGAAGTATCGCGGACAGTTCAACACGGGTTATAGTGCAAGCAACAGCCGCAGCGTATCTCTACCTTATAGCTCCAGTTCTACAAGTGCCAGCAATAATAATGGCCTGAACATGAGTGAAACTCAGGGTAGCAGTTTCTCCATGGAGAATACTATTTCTTATATTCTGCCGATGCTTGGCAAGCATACTATTGACGTGTTAGTGGGTCAGTCTTTCGAACGTTCAAACTGGAGTTCATATATGTCTATGAACTTCTCAGGAACTCCAGGTTCACTTGTTTCTAACGGATGGAACTACAATATTCCTAAGAATTATTTGTTGGAAAGCTTGCAGGGTTACAGCGGCTATGACAATCCTATGCAGGGCAGCATCGCTTCGTTCTTTGCCCGTGCAAACTGGAACTACGACGAGAAGTACATGCTGACAGCCATCATTCGTGCCGACGGTTCCAGCAACTTCTCACGCGGTAACCGTTGGGGTTACTTCCCATCAGTATCTGCAGGTTGGGTCATCACGAACGAACCCTTCATGGAGAAGACACGTGACTGGCTCACCTTCTTGAAGCTCCGTGCTTCATGGGGTCAGAACGGTAACTGTAACATCGGTAACTTCTACTACCTTTCAAACATCGGTTTCTCACCGACAGATTATAAGGACTATGGCTATAAGTTCTCCAGTGATCCGAGCAGAACCGTAAATGGTGATTATACCTCTGGTGCATACGCTAAGAATGTTCCCAACCCTGATGTAACTTGGGAAACTTCTGAGCAGATTAACATCGGTATCGATGCTCGTTTCCTGCGCAGTCGTTTAGGTCTTGCTTTCGACTGGTATCGTAAAACGACCAAGGACTGGCTGGTCCAGGCTCCTATGAACGAGGTGCTGGGTTATGAGGAACCTGCTATGATTAACGGTGGTGACATCCGTAATACCGGTGTTGAGGTTGCTCTCTCTTGGAATGACCAAATTGGTAGCGACTTCCGCTATCATGCAAATGTCAACTTGGCAACGAACAAGAACAAAGTAACCCGTTTGGCTGCTGCCGGCGGTAAAATAGGTACAGATAGCAAATACGCTAGTTCACTGTTCCAAAACTCTTCTTATGTATCACTCGTTGAGGAAGGCCATCCCGTAGGTTATTTCTATGGTATGTCATACAGTGGAATCTGGCAGAACACAGCTCAGATTGAAGCAGCCCGTGCAGCAGGCAAGGCTGTTCTTGAAGGTGCTCAGCCTGGTGATCCTATTTGGGATGACTATGACAATGACGGTTCAATTAACTACGACAAGGACCGCCACGAGATAGGTAATCCGCATCCCGATGTAACACTCGGTATAAGTCTTGGCTTCGATTATAAGGGCTTCGACTTTGGAGTAACTGGTTTTGGTGCTTTCGGTCAACAAATTATGCAGGCCTATCGTACCGCATTGTTGGCTAACCAATACCAGAACTACACTGTTGACGCATTTGACCGTTGGCACGGTGAAGGCACCAGCAACACTCAACCTCGCCTTACCGTTGGTGCTATTGCCGACCAGTGGGTTTCTACTCGTTATATGCAGAATGCTGACTACTTCAAGATTCAAAATATTACATTGGGTTACGACTTCACCAAGCTGTGGAAGACATCTCCTTTCCAGCAGCTGCGTCTCTACGTACAGGCTCAGAACCTCTACACCTTCACTGGCTATACAGGTGTTGATCCTGAGTGCTCATCTGACGGTGGTAAGAGTGCTGACAACATGAACTTCATCCGTGGTATCGATGTAGGTCTGTATCCTTCTGCACGTACATATATTATCGGTGCCAGCATTAAGTTCTAATTCATAACATAAAATAAAGAATAGAAGATATGAAAAAGATATATTTAATGGTAATCGCTGCTGCCTTCACCTTCGGTTTAACATCGTGTGAAGACTTCCTCGATTCCGAAAACTACATAGAGGCCAATACCGCTAACTTTCCAGCATCACCTGGTGATTTGAACCAGGAACTCGCTGCCCTCTATGGCGTGATGAACCAAATGAGCACCACCCCACTTGAGACTCCTTGGTTTGTAAACTATATTATGTCTGATGATGCCAACGGTGCCGGTGGTACTGGTGACGTGGAGTCGCATGCTATCGGTCACCTGACAGCTAATAAGGAAGATCTTTTTGACAATGCTTGGCACAACACTTACGTTGGTATTGCCCGTGCCAGTGCAATTATCTACGCTGTTGACGCTTTTGACTGGACTGGTCAGGAGAAGACCCGTAACCAGCTTCTTGGTGAGGCTTACTTCATGCGTGGTTTGTTCTATCTCTGGGGCGTTCAGTTCTGGGGTGACATCCCTGCTTACTGGGCAGCTGCCGCTCCCGACCCCTGTCCACAGGTGAGTGCTGAAGACGTGATTATGCCGCACATTCTGGCTGACTTCGTTTCAGCTGCTGAGCTGATGAGCCACGGTGCCACCACACAGGGTGACGGTCACGCCACAAAGGGTGCTGCCGAAGGTATGCTGGCTCGTGCCTATATGTTCTACGAGGGTTTCTATAAGAAGGCTGGTGAGCTGGCAACAGCAAGCCTTGCCGACGTTGAACTGCCTGAGCAGGAAGGTGTAACCGCCCCACTGAGCAAGCAGAAGGTGATTGACTATCTGAACGACGCCATCAATAATGGCGGTTACAAACTCGTTGAGGATTTCCGCTTACTTTGGCAATATTCTAATGAAATCACCGCCCCAGACTATCCTTTCGTAAAGGATTTGGCTGATGCAGGAAAGTTCTGGGCTGGTAATGGAAACTCTGAGCAAATGTTCCAGGTACAGTATATGAATGCTGGTTCATGGAATGGCAATATCGGCATGGGATTCACCAACCAAGCTTCTCTTTACTGTGGTCTCCGCTGCGATGACGACGGAAATGGCAACATCAATGGCGATGCAGGTGAAATGCCGTTCGGCCAGGGCTGGGGTCAGGGTACAATCAATGCTAACCTGTGGGACGACTGGTCTGACGCAGACCCGCGTAAGAAGGCTACTATCCTGAATGCTCCACAGGAAATACCAAGCTTCGTTTTCACCACTTCATGCTCTGAGGACGCTGGTTTGTATAATAAAAAGTGGATGCCTATCACATGTGCTTCTTCTACATGGGATAATTTCAATGACAAGTACACTTGGTGGGGTGAGCTTCGTATGAGGACCTTTGGCACCACTGTTAATGATGCAGGTGAGACTGTGCCCAAAGTTCCTAACACTAACGGAAACTCATTCCAAGGTGAGCATTATGCAGACATCGTGTTACTGCGTCTTGCAGACGTGATGCTGATGCAATCAGAGTTGACCGGTACACCGGACCAAATGAACAAGGTACGTGCTCGTGCAGGTCTGCCTAATATCACTTATTCTTGGCAAAACATCAAGAACGAACGCCGATGGGAGCTTGCTGGTGAGGGAATCCGTTATAATGACCTTCGCCGCTGGTCTGGTAAAGGCGGTGGTGAAACCTGTGAAGCAGCTAAAGCTCTGGAGCGCCAGAATGGTAGCCGTGTGAACTACACTGGCCGTTGGACGAACATGCATCATGCCACTTCTTCTTGGTCAAAGCGTTATGCTGAAACCGACGGTTTCTTACAGATTCCTCCTGCACAGATTAGTATAGCTGCCGACGAAACCATACTGAAGCAGAATGCCGGTTGGGGTGCAAGCGTTGCTGATGCCAACATGTCTGGTACACCGGTTTATTAATTCATCAAAATTAAAAAGAACAAAGCAATATGAAAAAATCAATATTATTGTTTGCGGTTGCACTTGGCATTCTCACGTCCTGCGATCCTATCAAGGAGGAAAAGGGCTTAACGCCATACACCGTGACTTCGAGTGAGATTGAAAATGCTGTTAAGATTACTCAGGCTGATGCCAATGGTAATGCAGCAGCAGACGGCAACTACTTCTCTTATACGACCAGTCCCGACCTGAACGTGACCATCTTTAACTTGCTGTCTGACGGTTCAGAGAACATTCTGGCACGCGGCTTGAGCGGCTCGTTCGTTATTAAGCCAAAGCGTGGTTCTGACCCCAACCAGAAGTTCTGGATTCGCGTCGTAGGTTCTGACAACAAGCCTGTTGACGTGGAGAAGACGGTTAATGTATATGTACAGCAAGAACTCGATCCTGAGATGCGCCTGCTTGCTTCTGATGCCTACGGCAAGAAGATCTGGAAGTGGGATACTTCGATTACCGGTGCCTTCTGGGGTAACATGGGTTACTGCGGTGGCGCAGGTTCAGAGGTAGGTATCTCCGGTAATGGCCAGTGGTGGGGTATGACCAGCGATGAGGACTTCGCAGGCCAGCTTCAGCACTCACACGACGGTGCCTACCACGGTGAAGGCCTGAACGCCTGGATGGAGTTCACCGACGAAGGTATCGCTACTTGCTACAACGAGAACGGCGAGTCTTACATGTCAGCTCCTTTCACTGTTACTGAGTACAATCCCGACGCAGAGTGGCGCAAGGGCTGGCTGAACACCACTGCCATCCTGTGGCCGTATGAGATTAACTCTAACGGTAACATCCCCGGCGTGTATGAAATTGTTTATCTGACAGCCGACAAGATGACACTGGTCTATCCCGACGGTGGAGCATTTGATTCTCTCGGCGGTTGGGGCGAAGCCACATTCTGGCACTTCTGCAGCACTTCCGACGTTGAGGGTATGGCTGTAGGCTACGGCAAGACAGCTACTAAGGACTGGACTTGGGACTACGACGGCACAAACACCGTCTGGGGTAACATGGGTTACTGCGGCGGCGCCGGTTCTGAGGTTGGTATTAACCACAACGGTCAGTGGTGGGGTGTCACCAACGAAGAGGAGTTCATGGGTCAGTTGAACCACACCAATACTGGTGCTGCTAACGGTGACGAGAGCATGGACGCTTACTTCACGCTGAGCAACGAGGGCACCATCGTTCGTCATGCTGGTGACGGTTCTGTCATCAACAGCGGTACGTTCGAGCTTGACACCTCTGTTGCCAATGAGTGGAAGGTGGCTAACCTGAACACTACAGCCGGTACCATTCTGTTCCCCTTCGAGATTAACTCTGGTGGTAACATGCCTACTTCATTCGAAATGGTTTATCTGACAGCCAACAAGATGTGCCTGGTTTATCCTGACGGTGGTGACTTCTCTACCAACGGTAGCTGGGGTGAGGCAACCTACTGGCACTTCAAGGCTAAATAAGCTGACAAAATATAAAGCTAACTATATTTAATCGTCCCCGTGGCTCTTCAGTAGTCACGGGGCTTTTTGTACTATTCATGCACTTTTTTTATAATTATGTCAGAAAGTAAACTTAAATCACAGGAATATTGCTTACCTTTGCAACAATAAAAATCACTTAAGACTATGTTATCATTTGAATGCGACTACAACAACGGGGCTCACCCGAAAGTACTGCAAAACCTTATTGACAACAACGGGGCAAAACCGACACCCTACGGTTTCGACAAGTTCAGCGAACGCGCCAAGGAACGCATACGCCAGGCTTGCGGACTGCCCGATGCGGAAGTGTTCTTCCTGACAGGCGGCACACAGACGAACGCCACCACCATCGACTCCATGCTCTACCAGTATGAGGGTGTCATCTGCCGAGATACAGGACACATCAACGTGCACGAGGCCGGTGCCGTAGAGTTCACAGAGCATAAGATCATTACGCTGTCGGGAACCGAAGACGGCAAGATGAGCCCGAAGGTGCTCGACAAGTACTTAGACGACTTCATGCACGATGGAAACAATGCCCATGCCGTATTCCCCGGTCTGGTCTATATCACGTTCCCCACTGAGCTGGGCACGCTTTACAGCGCACGCGAGCTGAACGAGATTTACGAAGTGTGCCAGCATTACGAGATTCCGCTCTACATCGACGGTGCACGCTTAGGCTATGGACTGATGGCTGACGGTAACGACATCACCCTACCCTATCTGGCCCGCCACTGTGAAGTCTTCTACATAGGCGGGACGAAGATTGGTGCGCTCTGCGGTGAGGCCGTGGTGTTCACCAACCGCCGGGCCCACAAACACTTCTTCAGCATTCAGAAGCAACACGGTGCCGTCATTGCCAAGGGAGCACTCATTGGACTGCAGTTCGACGCGCTGTTCAAAGCCGCAGATGAAGGTGGAAAAGAAATACTGTACTACCAGCTGTCACGCCATGCCATTGAAATGGCCATGCGCATGAAGGAGATTTTCCGGAAGAGCGGTTATGAATTCTTCATAGACTCTCCCACCAACCAGCAGTTCGTCATCATCAGCAACGAAGAGGTGGAACGGCTATCGCAGCACATGGAGTTCACCCATTGGGGCCAGGCCGACAAGTACCGCACCATCTGCCGTTTCGTCACCAGTTGGGCCACCACCGACGAAGAGCTGGACGAGCTGGAACGGCTGTGCCAAAAATGATGAACAGCGAAGGGAAAGATACATAGAAAAGAAAAAGCGGCAGGTGATACATTCACTTGCCGCTTTTTTGGGTCGGGATGAGGCGACTCGAACGCCCGACCCCTACGTCCCGAACGTAGTGCGCTACCAACTGCGCTACATCCCGATTGCCCGTAAGCGGCTGCAAAGGTACAAAAAAGTTGAGAGTTGAGCGTTGAGAGTGGAGAGTTTCCTTCTATACTTAACATTATTTAACCTACTGCAAGCAACGGACCTCATGACTTCAGGACTTTAGGACTATTATACACAACACGCATAATAGTCTCTTCATCTTTATAACAGTTCGGGGAGTTCAAAGAGCCTGACGGCATTACTGCCCTTGATAAGGATGCAGTAGCCTTGAGGCTGACGGCAGCGTATGGCTTCCTTGACTTCTTCGACGTTGTTGAAAAGTGAAGAGTGAAGAGAGACAGAGGAATCAGTTGCCGAATCAATGGCCTTCTTCCACTCGCTCCCTACGAGCCAGACCTGGTCAAAGCGCGCTTCACGGAGCATGCTGACAATGCGCTGGTGCTCTTCCTGGCTCACGTCGCCCAGTTCACCCATCTGCCCGAGGATGACCATCTTACGACCAACCTGCATGAGCCGGAAGTTATCAATGGCAGCCTTCATCGACGTGGGGTTGGCATTGTAGGCATCAACCACCAGCTGATTATGTTCCGTCACAGTCATTTGCGAACGGTTATTCTTGGGCACGTAGTCGGCCAACGCCCTGTTGATACATTCGAAGGGGATGTTATTGACGTAGCCCACGGTGATGGCAGCCAGCATGTTGTCGAGGTTATAGGCACCGACAAGGTGCGTGCTGACCTCCATCCAGTCGCTCTGATACCCGACATCGGCATCCTGTTCACGCCAGCGGAACCGCAGGAATGGGTCGCAGGCAATGAGTTCACCACGTATAAGGATATCGGGCGAGTCGCTCTGACCGTAATAGTAGATGTCAGGCTCCTGGCCTTCGGCATGGGTCTTCTGTCCAAGAGCCAACTGCCAATGGTCGCCAACCATCTTCAACAGATGCTCGTTGTCACGGTTGACGAAGAGCGGCAGGTCACGCTGCATCAGGAAGTCATAGAGTTCGCCCTTGGTCTTACACACCCCCTCGAAAGAGCCAAAGCCCTGCAGATGGGCACGCCCCACGTTGGTAATGAGACCACAAGTCGGCTCGGCAGTCTCCACCAGTGTCTTGATATCACCCGGATGCGAGGCACCCATCTCGATGACGGCTATGTCATGCTTGTCAGTCAGACGGAAGAGCGTCTTGGGCACGCCGACGTCGTTGTTGTAGTTTCCTTCGGTATAAAGAACGTTATACTCCGTAGCCAGCACGGCGGCAATGAGCTCCTTAGTGGTCGTCTTACCGTTAGTGCCCGTAATACCCACCATGGGCATGTCGAACTGACGACGGTGTTCGCGTGCCAGGTCCTTATAAGTCTGCAGACAGTCGCTGACCCTGATGAGTCGCGGGTCTTGAACAGGGAATTCTTCGTCAACAATGGCATAGGCACATCCCTTTTCCAGCGCCTGCACGGCATATTGGTTACCATTGAATTTTTCACCCTTCAAGGCAAGGAAGATGCTGCCCTCCGGGCAGTTACGCGAGTCCGTGGTAATGAACGGATGCTGCTTATATAGCTCGTAAAGCTGTTTTATATCCATAGCTAATTCGTTTAAACAATGCAAAGATAAGAAAAAATTATCAATTATCAGTCCAATTACCAATTATTTTTGTACCTTTGCAAGACTTATGAGTTATTCGCTGAACATACACGGCCGGTTATTAGACCTGGAACGTCCTCGCGTGATGGGCATCCTGAACGTCACGTCCGACTCCTTCTTTGCCGAAAGCAGGAAGCAGACGGAAGCAGACATTGCCGAAAGGGTACGTCAGATGGCAGAGGACGGTGCAGACATCATTGACGTGGGAGCTTTATCGACAAGACCAGGTGCCGACATGGTCAGTGAGCAGGAGGAGATGGAGCGTCTGCGACTTGCGCTGCCCATCGTCAGGCGGGAGGCTCCCGACATGCCCCTGAGTGTTGACACGTTCCGTCCTGCCGTAGCCCGCAGGGCTGTGGAAGAGCTGGGTGCCGACATGATCAACGACGTGAGCGGCGGTAACGCCCAAGGAGCGTTTGGCGGTACTGAGCCGATAGAGACAGAGGACAATCCGGAAATGTTCCGCATGGTGGCACGACTGAGGGTGCCCTACATCCTGATGTCAACACAGCGGGACATACGGTCCATGCTGCTGACGTTTGCCCGGCAGGTTCAGCAGCTGCGCGACTTAGGTCAGAAGGACATTGTGCTTGACCCAGGGTTCGGCTTCGGCAAGACGTTGGAAGAGAACTACGCCGTGATGCAGCAACTGCAACTGCTGCAACTGCTGGAACTGCCCGTGCTGGCCGGAGTGTCACGAAAGTCGATGATATACAAGCTGCTGGACACCACGCCAGAAGCTGCGCTGAACGGCACCACCGTGCTGAACACCCTGGCACTGGAACGGGGAGCCAGCATTCTTCGGGTTCATGATGTCCGCGAAGCTGTGGAGTGCATACGGATACTACAAGGTATTAAATCGAAAATCAGTAAATCGAAAATAAAACGGTGTTTGAGTTTATAGAATTTGGAATAAAAGACATCATTGATATCGTCCTGGTGGCGATGCTTCTTTATTACATCTACCGGTTAATGAAGGAGTCTCGCTCGCTGAATGTGTTCATCGGTATCATTGTGTTTGTCATCATGTGGCTCTTTGTGTCGCAGATTCTTGAAATGAAGCTGCTGGGCTCTATCATGGACAAGCTGGTAAGCGTGGGTGTTATCGGACTCATGATTATCTTTCAGGAGGACATCCGCAAGTTTCTCTATAATGTAGGTTCCCACCGACAGGTACGAACCCTGAAGCGCATCTTGTCGTTCGGACGAAGCGACCGTACGGTAAACGAGGCAGATAAGAAGACGCTGATGCCAATCGTCATGGCTTGCATGAACATGAGCAAGCGGCGCGAAGGTGCCCTCATCGTCATTGAACGCTCGGTACCTTTGGACGACGTGGTACTGACAGGCGACACGATAGACTCACAGGTCAACCAACGACTGATAGAGAACATCTTTTTCAAGAATTCACCGTTGCATGACGGTGCCATGATTATCTCACACCGTCGCATCAAGGCTGCGGGTTGCATACTTCCTGTCAGCCACGACCTTGACATTCCGAAAGACCTGGGACTGCGCCACCGTGCTGCCATGGGCATTTCACAAGAGAGTGACGCACTGGCCATTGTGGTGTCTGAAGAGACGGGCGGCATCTCTATCGCCGTGAAAGGCGTGTTCCGCCTGCGCCTGACAGCCGAAGCACTGGAAAGCATCCTTACGCAGGAGATGGCATAAGAGACGCCATGAAATCGTTATCGGAGAATTTTCGCATTTTTATCTTCGAACATTGATGTTTCCCGATTATTTTCCGTAACTTTGCAAACAAGAAAACTTAAAACATACATTAAATCAATAACAAACTATGAGTTTAATCGAACAAATCATTGCGCGTGCCAAGAGTAACAAGCAGCGCATCGTGCTCCCCGAAGCTGAGGAGGAGCGCACACTGAGAGCAGCCGACCGTGTGTTGGCAGAAGACATTGCCGACCTCATCCTGATTGGCAACCCTGACAAAGTACACGCACTGGCCAAGGAGTGCGGACTAACCAACATTGACAAGGCTACACTCATTGACCCGCTGAACTGCGAGAAGAGCGAGGAGTACGCCCAGCTGTTGCAGAAGCTGCGTGAGAAGAAGGGCATGACCATTGAGAAAGCCCGCGAGCTGGTGAAGGACCCCCTCTACCTGGGTTGTATGATTATCAAGACGGAAGGTGCTGACGGCCAGATTAGCGGTGCCCTCTCTACTACAGGCGAGACGCTGCGCCCTGCCCTGCAGATTATCAAGTGCGCCCCTGGCATCACCTGTGTGAGCGGTGCCATGCTCATGATTACCAACAAGCCCGAGTTCGGTGAGAACGGTGTGCTCGTTGTAGGCGACGTTGCCGTCACCCCCATGCCCGATGCCAACCAGCTGAGTCAGATTGCTGTCTGCACGGCACAGACGGCCAAGTCAGTGGCTGGTTTCACTGACCCGCGCGTGGCCATGCTGAGCTTCTCCACAAAGGGCAGTGCCTCTCACGAAGTCGTTGACAAGGTGACTGAGGCTACCCGTCTGGCAAAGGAGCTTGACCCGACGCTGAAAGTTGACGGAGAGCTGCAGGCTGACGCCGCCCTCGTTCCGTCAGTAGGCAAGAAGAAGGCTCCCGGCTCTGACATTGCCGGCAACGCCAACGTACTGGTATTCCCGAACCTCGAAGTGGGTAACATTGCCTATAAACTGGTGCAGCGCCTCGGTGATGCCATCGCCATTGGCCCGATTCTGCAGGGTATTGCCCGTCCGGTGAACGACCTGAGCCGCGGCTGCTCAGTAGAGGACATTTACTATCTGGTAGCCATCACTGCCTGCCAGGCAATGGACGCTAAAAAGTGAAAAGTGAAGAGTGAAGAGTGAAGAATTTGCTGCCGCTATGATTCAGTATAACAGAGAAGGAGGCCCACTGCACACAAAAAGCTATGCCTTTGCCGTCCGAATAGTAAAGATGTTTCTGCACTTTACAAACAACGACTGGAAATTACAGGTAATCTACAAGCAGGTATTACGGTCTGGCACTTCCATTTCTGCGAATGTCCATGAATCGGAATTTGCGCAAAGCCCTTCAGACTTCGCTTCCAAACTTCACATTGCATTAAAAGAGGCTAACGAAACGATGAACTGGCTTAATCTGTTGCATGATACAGAATACTTGTCGGACAAGGAGTTTGAAAGTATGTCTAATGATTGCAATGAAGTAATTGCCTTGTTGGTCTCATCAATAAAAACAACAAAAAAGAATAACCAATTAAATCATTGAGTATAGGGTGAAAGTAAGGAACTGCGGTAGCAAATTCTTCACTCTTTACTCTTCACTTAGAAACGATGAAGATTTTAGTTTTAAACTGTGGCAGCAGTTCTATTAAATATGCATTATACAATATGGACGATAAGTCCGTGATGACTTCAGGCGGTGCTGAGCGCGTAGGCCTGGACGGTGCCTTTGTAAAGGTTAAGTTGGCTAACGGCGAGAAGAAGCAGATTATGCACGACATTCCCGAGCATACTGAAGGCGTGAAATTCATTTTCTCACTGCTGACCGACCCCGAGATTGGTGTTATCAAGTCACTCGACGAGATTGATGCCGTAGGCCACCGCATGGTGCATGGCGGCGAGAAGTTCAACAAATCAGTCGTGCTGACCGACGAGGTGCTGAAGACCTTCGAGGAATGCTCTGACTTGGCTCCGTTGCACAATCCCGCTAACCTGAAGGGTGTTAACGCCGTCAGTGAGCTGATGCCTGGCCTGCCTCAGGTGGGAGTGTTTGACACAGCCTTCCATCAGACGATGCCTGCTAAGGCTTACATGTATGCCATTCCCTACGAGCTGTACGAGAAGTACGGTGTGCGTCGCTATGGTTTCCACGGAACGAGCCACCGCTACGTTTCTGCCCGTGCGCTGGAATTCTTAGGAATGAAGCCCGAAGGTACCAAGGTGATTACCTGCCATGTGGGCAACGGCGGTTCTATTGCTGCTGTAGTTGACGGCAAGTGCGTCGATACCTCCATGGGTCTCACCCCGCTGGAAGGTCTCGTCATGGGAACCCGCTCAGGCGATATTGACGGTGGAGCCGTGACATTCCTTGAGAAGAAACTCAATCTGGACGCTGACGGCATGTCGAACCTGCTCAACAAGAAGAGCGGTGTAGCCGGTATTACTGGCGGTTCGAGCGACATGCGCGACGTTGAGAATGCTGCCAAGGCTGGCGACAAGCGTGCCATCCTGGCACAGGACATGTATTTCTATCGTATTAAGAAGTACATTGGTGCCTATGCAGCAGCCATGGGCGGTGTTGACGTCATCGTGTTCACAGCCGGTGTGGGCGAGAACCAGGTATCCATGCGCAGCGAGGTCTGCAAGGGTCTGGAGTTCCTGGGCGTGAAGTTCGATGAAAACAAGAATAATGTACGTGGCGAGGAAGCCGTCCTTTCAGCTGACGACTCCAAGGTCAAGGTTGTTGTCATCCCCACTGACGAGGAGCTGATGATAGCCACTGACACCATGAACCTGCTGTAAACGCAGCTCATGACATTCAAAGAAAACGCCCAACCTTCCGGTTGGGCATTTTTGTTTTGCTTACTTTTCTTTGTAGATGACTTTGTTGGCTCCGCTTGTTATCTTGAGAGCATCAGGATGCTCACGTACAAATGATTCGATATGACGAACTCGTTTTTGTTCAAGTATTTCATCCACGGCAATCAGAATGCCCGTTTCCTCCACATCGCCAAAGCCGTCGTTAATGGCCGTTCCGAAAAGCCTCATGGTTGGCGAAAGGTTCATATAGGCATTCACCAATGGAGGAATGTTATATCCCAGTTTGCGTATCTCACGATTCAGAATACGATAGTCATCCCGGAAGTCCTCTTCGCAGAAAAGAGCCTCCAGTTCTTTCTCGTCAGCTTCAATTTTCAGCGGTTTCATCGGAATAATTAGGTTGTCCTTATCATTAAAATGCTTCTTCAGGAAATAAAGAATCATGTCACGTCCCTTACGTATATAGGAAGGATACATGGTCATTTTGCCAAAGAAATACTTGACATTCGGCTTGATAACGGTCAGTGCCCCCAGACCGTCCCAGAGATTGTCAAGTGCAAAAAGACTCTTGGCTCCATTGATATTGGTGTTTTGATAAGGAAGCGACACGAAGGAACGACCCAGTTCTATCGTCTGCGGAAGATAGTCGTGAATAAACTTTTCGCTGAAATGGAACATGTGACTGGTAGCGAGAATAGGCTGTCCGTTCTCATCGAAATCGGTGTCGGTTCCAAGAATATAACGATAGCCGCCAATGATTTCCTCTGCCTCAGGATTCCACACGATGAGTTGCTTATAACAATTGTCACAAACATCGAATTCATCGAGATCAAGCTCCTTGCCTGTACCTCCACCTGCCTCACGGAATACAATCTCGCGCAACCGTCCTATTTCCCTTAAAGTATTAGGGGCATTGTGGGCCGTAACGATATAAATCTCATTATGACTCTTGTTGGTCATACGTAACTGACGCTCTGGTGTCAGTTCTTTCTTTAACAGGGCCTTGTCAACAGGCGGAATAATTGTTTTCTGTTCCATGTCTATTCTTGGGTCAAAGCATATACGCTGTTTTGAACAAAATTTGCCCATTCCATCGGAGATTTGGACTTGTCAAATGTCTGCCAGGGAATCGGTTTCCCTATCGTTACCGTAAACTTCTTATGCACATTTTTGTACATTTCATCAACCAAGAACATCATAGCAAGGTTGAAGGGCAGGAAACGGTCGCTGAAGTTTGCGAGTCTATAAAAGAAGTTACTGTTATGACCACTGAAGTGGATGGGCACCACATCACGCTGGTATTGCACGCTCTTGGTAATGAACGTCTTTTTCCATGGAAGGTCACGAATGACCCCATTCTTGCGACGCGAACAAAGCCCGGCAGGAAACATGAGTATGTGATGATCACTCTGGAATCCCGCCTCCACCATAGCAGGGAAGTTTCGGGCCTGACTGCCGGTCTTGTTGATGGGAATGCAAAGCGGTGCCAGTCCAGGCAGGTTCATGAGTAAGTCGTTCACCAAATAACGGAAGCGCGAATCGTAGTGTCTGCCAATGATGGCCCCCAAAGCCACTCCGTCTTCACCCCCCAACGGGTGGTTACTGACGAAAGTATAAAGCCGTCCATCGTCAGGAGCAGGCAAGTTTTCCTTGCCCTTTACCTCCAACGTCATATCCAAATAACGCACACAGGATTCAAGCCACTCTGTTCCTGTCACATCGCGATTGTCCCAAATAAAAGCATTTACCTGGTCCTGATGAATAATATGTTTCAGCCAATTAACGAGAAAAGAAGGGACGAATTTTGCCTTTGCGCCCATCTTACCTTTCAGTATCTTTTCTATGTCAATCGTCTGCTGTGTTACTTCGCTCATCTTTTTCTCTCAAACCAAATGAAGTTGCAAATTTAACCATAATCTTTTAATTTGTCAACATTTTTGGGTTAAAATGTTCAAAAAGAAGAAAAAAGAGTTATTTCCGACAACAAAACAAACTTTTCTGACAGTCATTCATAAGGGTTTCTACACCTATATAATGCCACTTTACAAGACAAGAAGCAGGAAAAATGCCCCACCAAAACCGAAAATACGTATAATGCTGTTTTTCAAAGAGATAAGAAAAGATAAAAAAGATTTTATATTTTTTTTCAAAAAAAAGTTCAAATAATGTGGGGAATTGTGGGGAAAAATTACTAACTTTGCACCCAAGACTTTTTAATAAGAAGTACATATGCGATTTATAGGTAACATAGAAGCCAAGACAGACGCGAAAGGACGCGCATTCCTTCCGGCCATTTTCCGCAAGATTTTGCAGGCAGCCGGAGAGGAAAGGCTGGTGATGCGTAAAGACATTCACCAGCAATGCCTGGTGCTCTATCCGGAATCGGTATGGAACGAACAGATGGACTCGCTGCGCCAACGTCTTAACCGTTGGAACAAAGAGCAGCAAAGAGTGTTCCGCCAGTTCGTCTCGGAAGTGGAAGTGCTGACACTTGACGGCAACGGCCGCTTCCTGATTTCGAAGCGTTACCAGAAACTCGCAGCCATCGAACAAGACATCAAGTTCGTCGGCATGGGCGACACCATCGAAATATGGAGTGTCCATGAAGCCGAGCAATCGCAGATGGACCCCGAGGAGTTCAGCAAAGCGATTGAGGAGCTGATGAGTGAGGAAGGTTGATAACTTTCGAGTTTCAATGACAATAACCGCCGAGACATATCATGTTCCTGTCCTGCTTCACGAAAGCATCGACGGACTCGACATTAAACCCAACGGGGTTTACGTCGATGTCACCTTTGGCGGAGGCGGTCACAGCCGCGAGATTCTCAAGCGGCTGGGAAAGAATGGCCGCTTATACAGTTTTGACCAGGATGCAGATGCTGAAAGAAACATCGTCGATGATGACAGATTCACCTTCGTAAGAAGCAACTTCAGATACCTGAGCAACTGGATGCGCTACTACGAGGTGGAACACATTGACGGCCTGCTGGCCGACTTGGGTGTCTCAAGCCACCACTTCGACGATGCCGAGCGTGGCTTTTCGATACGTTTCAACGCACCGTTGGACATGCGCATGAACAAACGGGCAGGCATGACGGCTGCTGACATCGTCAACAACTACGACGAGAGACAACTGGCCGACGTACTCTACCTCTACGGAGAACTGAAGCAGTCGCGCCGCATTGCCGCAGCCCTCTGCAGCTACCGGCAGGACAAGAAGATTGTCACCACTGCCGACCTGCTGAATGCCACGGAAAAGCTCTTTCAAAGAGAGCGTGAGAAAAAAGAGCAGACCAAGATGTTCCAGGCCTTACGCATAGAGGTAAACCACGAAATGGATGCGCTGCGCGACATGCTGAAAGGAGCAACCGGGCTGTTAGCTCAAGGCGGACGGCTGAGCGTTATCACCTACCACTCACTGGAGGACCGCATCGTTAAGAACGTGATGAAAGCCGGCAACGCTGAAGGGCGTGTGGAGCAAGACTTCTTCGGACGTATCAACAGTCCCTTCCGCCTGGTGAACGGCAAGGTCACTACTCCGTCAGACGAGGAACTGGAGCGTAACCCGCGAAGCCGTAGTGCAAAACTGCGAATAGCAGAAAAGATTTAGAAATGGCAAAAGATAAAGACATAGATCTGACCTTCGAGGAAGTCAACCTGACGAACGGCGAGCCCCCCGAAAAGCTGCAGGCTAAAAGCGTGCAGCCAGAAGCAGCTGGGGCTAAGGACAGCGAGGCAGAGAGCGACAAGCCAGAAGCATCCGAGGAACAGAAGCACAACTTGAAGGAGGCACTGAAGAAGATCAAGGAAAACGTGCACGAGGACGACCCGCGTCCCGCACAGTCACTCACCTTCCACTCCATCCTCGGTGGCGACATTCTGACAGGCGAAATGGTACGTCGTCACATCTGGCTGTTTGTCTTCATCGTCATCATTGCCACCGCTTACGTAGGCATACGCTACCAGTGCCAGCAGGATGTCATTGCCATCGACCGTCTGAACAACGAGCTGACAGATGCCAAATACAAGGCTTCGGCCAGTTCAAGCACTCTCACGGAGAAGTGTCGCGAGAGCCATGTACTGGAGATATTGAAACAAAACAGAGACTCATTACTGCATATTGCAGACCAGCCTCCTTATATAATATATGTACCCGAGTAGGGTGCGGTGTTGAATGCTATACATTATTAATATATATAAATGAGCAAGTTTGATAGTGAGAAAGTGATGCCGCGCTACTTTATTGTTGCTGTAGTGCTGACCATCATTGGCGTTGCCATCTTAGGCAAGGCCTTCTACATCATGACTGCCAAGAAAGAATACTGGACAGAGGTGGCCGACCGTCTGAAGCGTGACTCTGTCAGCGTGAAGCCTACCCGCGGTAACATCCTGAGCTGTGACGGTCAGCTCATGGCCAGCTCCATTCCTGAGTTTAAGATGTTCATGGATTTCCAGGCACTTAAGGAAGCCGGCAACGACACGCTTTGGATGGAGAAGTTAGACTCTATCTGTATCGGACTCCACGAGATATTCCCTGAAAAGAGTGCAGCAGAATTCCGCAGCTATTTGGAGGAAGGACGCAACCAGACACAGCGAAACGGTAAGGTTGGCTCACGCCACTGGGCTATATGGAAGCGCCGTGTCGATTTCAACGTGTTCAGCCAGGTACGCGAATTGCCCTTGCTGAAACTGCCGTTTAACTCCACACAGGTGCAAGACGGCTACATCACGCGCTCTTCATTCAAGAGTGGCCTCAGCATCGAGGAGTACAATGCCCGCATACGCCCGTTCGGTTCGCTTGCCCAGCGTACCATCGGTGACATGTTCGGTGCCAAGGACACTGCCCGCTGTGGTCTGGAACTGTCATACGACTCCATTTTGCGCGGCACAAACGGTATTGTCAATCGTCGAAAGGTATTGGATAAGTACCGTAACATCACCGTCACACCACCTATTGACGGTGCCGACATCGTAACCACTATCGATGTGAACATGCAAGACCTGGCCGAGCGCGCAGTCATTGACGAGCTGAAACTTATTGGTGGCGACCTGGGCGTAGCCATTCTGATGGAAGTGAAGACCGGTGACGTGAAAGCTATTGTAAACATGACCCGCTGTGCCGATGGAGAGTACCGCGAAGTCAAGAACAATGCCGTAGCCGACCTGCGTGAGCCCGGCTCTGTGTTCAAGACGGCCAGTTTCCTCGTAGCACTCGACGACGGAGTGGTTGACACGACCTACCGTATAGAAACAGGCTCTGGCGTCTATCACATGCACGGCCGTGACATGAAAGACCACAACTGGCGAAACGGTGGTTACCACAACATCTCTCTGCCGAGGGCGCTCGAAGTGAGTTCCAACATTGGCGTAAGCCGTGTCATTGACGAACACTACGGCAACAACCCCGAGAAATTTGTTGACGGCCTCTACCGCATTGGCATAGCCACTGACCTGCATGTTCCCCTGGTGGGTGCAACAGCTCCACGCATTCGCAGACCGAGAAAGAACTCACGCGGCCAATATGAGAACTGGAGCAAGACGGCTCTTCCCTGGATGAGTATAGGCTATGAGACGCAAATTCCGCCCATTTCAACGGTAACTTTCTATAATGCCATTGCCAACGACGGCCGTATGATGCGCCCGCGCTTTGTCAAGAAGATTGTGAAGAATGGCGAGACACTGATGGAGTTCCCACCGGAAGTCATCAAGGAACATATTGCCAAGCCACAAACCATCAAGACCATGCAGACCATTCTGGAACATGTGGTCAGCCAGGGACTGGGAAAGAAGGCTGGCAGTCACTCGTTCAAGGTTGCCGGAAAGACCGGTACAGCCCAGATTGCTGAGGGTGGTGGCTACAGAAACGGAACCATGAAGTACTGGTTGTCGTTTGCAGGATTCTTCCCTGCCGACAAGCCGCTCTACACCTGCATCGTCTGTCTGAAGAAGTCAGGCCTGCCGGCATCTGGCGGTGGCATGAGCGGCGTCGTGTTCCACCACATCTCTGAAGGTGTCATGGCCCGCTACCTGAAGCTCAGTGTTGACGATGCCCACGACACCACCTCTGTTGTCATCCCCGATGTCAAGAATGGTGACATTGTAGCTGCTAACATGGTCCTGAGGGAACTGGGCATCAAGACTGAAGGCGGCTGGAACGGAGAAATTGCTACCGGCAATACGGTTTGGGGACATACGGTACGCAACAACCAGAGCGTGACGCTGTCACCGACAAAAATTGCCAGTAACGTCATGCCCGACCTCACAGGCATGGGAGCCCGCGATGCTGTCTATCTGATGGAGAGCAAGGGCATGAAAGTAAAACTGATTGGACGCGGACGAGTGAGGTCACAAAGTCCCGGCTACGGCAACGACCTCAAGCCCGGCACCCTTTGTACATTAACATTGAATTAGAACGTATATATATAATAAGGTATAGACATGAAACTAATTGAGCTGCTCAAGAACATCAACCCAATCAGCATCACAGGTAATGCTGATATTGATATCACGGGCGTTAACATTGACTCCCGCCAGATTGAGAAGGGCCATCTGTTTGTAGCCATCAAGGGTACTCAGACTGACGGTCATCAGTATATACCCAAAGCACTGGAGCTGGGGGCTGTTGCCGTGTTATGCGAAGACCTTCCGGAAAAACAGGAAGATGGAGTGACCTATGTCCAAGTCGAATCAACAGAGAGTGCCGTTGGTCCTGTGGCGACATTGTTCTATGGCGACCCCTCACGCCGGTTGAAATTAGTGGGTGTGACCGGAACCAATGGCAAAACGACCATTGCCACCTTATTATATAATATGTTCCGTAAGTTCGGCCATAAGTGCGGGCTGTTGTCAACAGTCTGCAACTACATTGAGGACGAGGCACTGCCTACGAGCCACACCACCCCCGACCCCATTGAGCTCAACAAACTGCTGGCCCGTATGGTAGATGCCGGTTGCGAATATGCCTTCATGGAGTGTTCCAGCCACGCCATTCAGCAACAGCGCATCGGTGGCTTGAAATTTGCAGGAGGCCTGTTCACGAACCTGACACGTGACCACTTGGACTACCATAAGACCTTCGAGAACTACCGCGACGCCAAGAAGATGTTCTTTGACGGACTCGGCAAGGATGCCTTCGCCATCACCAACGCTGACGACAAAAACGGCCTGTTCATGGTACAGAACTGCAAGGCGCAGGTCAAGACCTACTCCACGCGCACCATGGCCGATTTCAAGGCACGCATCATTGAGTGCCACTTCGAGGGCATGTACTTGGAGGTTGACGGTCGTGAGGTCGGCGTACAGTTCATTGGCAAGTTCAACGTGAGCAACCTCTTGGCCGTGTATGGTGCCGCCATCATGTTGGGTAAGCAGCCTGAAGACATCCTGGTCATCATGAGTACCCTGAAGAGTGTCAGCGGCCGACTGGAGCCTGTTCGTTCACCCGAAGGTGTGACCGCCATTGTTGACTATGCCCATACCCCCGACGCACTTGAAAATGTGCTGAATGCCATTCACGAAGTACTCGATGGAAAGGGCGGAAAGGTCATCACCGTATGTGGAGCTGGCGGTAATCGCGACAAAGGCAAACGCCCGCTCATGGCTCAGGAGGCCGTGAAGCAGAGCGACAAGGTCATCATCACCAGCGACAACCCGCGCTTCGAGGAGCCGCAGGACATCATCAACGACATGTTGGCAGGCCTCAATGCCCAGCAGATGAAGAAAGTGCTGAGCATTACTGACCGTCGTGAAGCCATTCGCACCGCTGTCATGCTGGCACAGAAAGGAGACGTCATCCTCATTGCCGGCAAGGGACATGAGGACTATCAGGAGATAAAAGGTGTAAAGCATCACTTCGACGACAAAGAGGTGGTACGCGACGCCTTTGGCATGTAAATCGTAAATTGTAAATCGTAAATAACAAAGATGCTATACTATATTTTCAGATTCTTAGAACAATACGACATTCCCGGCTCACACCTGTGGTCGTACATCTCGTTCCGGTCGCTGCTGACACTCATCCTGTCACTGCTCATCTCGGCATGGTTCGGCGAATACTTCATTAAATGGATGAAGCGCCACAAGATCAGCGAGACCCAGCGCGACCCGAAAATCGACCCGTTCGGCGAAAAGAAAGTAGGCGTACCCACCATGGGCGGCATCATCATCATTGTTGCCATCCTACTGCCTGTCATTCTGTTTGGGCGCATGCGAAACATCTACCTCATACTGATGATTATCACCACCGTATGGCTGGGATTCCTCGGTTTCATGGATGACTACATCAAGATTTTCCGCAAGAAGAAGGACGGCTTGAAAGGCAAATACAAGATTGTAGGCCAGGTGAGCATCGGCTTTATCGTGGGACTCGTGCTATGGCTCAGCCCCGATGCTGTAGTGCGCGAGAATGTCAACGTGGTACAAACCAACCAGGAGGTGGTGGTCAAACATAAGACAGAAGCTGTTAAATCATTGCAAACCACTATTCCGTTTATCAAGAACCATAATTTAAACTATTCTGAGGTGATGGCCTTCTTCGGCAAGTACAAGGTTGCTGCCGGCTGGGTACTGTTCGTGTTGATGACCATCCTCGTCGTGACTGCCGTGTCGAATGGTGCCAACCTGAACGACGGGTTAGACGGCATGTGTGCGGGCAATGCCGCAATCATCGGTGTGGCGTTGGGCATCCTTGCCTACGTGTCGTCACACATCGGCTACGCCTCCTATTTCGACATTATGTATATTCCTGGGTCACAAGAACTGGTGGTCTTCATCTGTGCCTTCGTAGGAGCCATGATAGGTTTCCTATGGTACAATGCATTCCCTGCCCAGGTCTTCATGGGCGACACGGGTTCGCTGACCATTGGCGGCATCATCGGCGTGTGTGCCGTCATCATCCACAAGGAGCTGCTGCTCCCCATTCTCTGCGGCATCTTCTTTGTCGAGAGCCTGAGCGTCATCTTGCAGCGCTTCTACTTCAAATACACCAAGCGCAAGGGCCGCCCCGTACGACTGTTCCGTGCCACGCCTATTCACGACACTTTCAGAAAGACTGAAGAGCAACTGCCAAAAGACAGCGGCTATGTGCTACGCAACTGGCCCCACCGCCCATTCCATGAGTCGAAGGTAACGTTCCGCTTCTGGATTGTAACGATTATTCTGGCAGCCATCACATTAATAACATTGAAGATAAGATGAGTAAGAAAATAGCTATATTAGGAGCCGGTGAGAGCGGAGCAGGAGCTGCCGTACTGGCCAAGAAAGAGGGATTTGACGTGTTTGTATCTGACATGTCAAAGATTCACGACAAATACAAGAAACTGCTGGACGACCACCAAATAGCTTGGGAGGAAGGCCAGCACACCGAGGCACGCATCCTTGATGCCAACGAAATCATCAAGAGCCCGGGCATTCCCGACACTGCTCCCATGGTTAAGAAGGCCAAGGAGAAGGGCATTGGCATCATCAGCGAGATAGAGTTTGCTGGCCGTTACACCACGTCAAAGATGATCTGCATCACGGGTTCTAACGGCAAGACGACCACCACGAGCCTCATTTACCACATCTTCAAGGCTGCCGGCTATGATGCCGGACTGGCTGGTAACATAGGTAATTCACTGGCCCTGCAGGTGGCAGAAGACCCACACGACTACTACATCATTGAGCTCAGCTCTTTCCAGTTAGACAACATGTTCGACTTCCGTGCCAACATTGCCGTATTGCTGAACATCACTCCCGACCACCTGGACCGCTACGACAACTGCATGCAGAACTACGTTGATGCAAAGATGCGCATCATTCAGAACCAGACACCACAGGATGCCTTCATTTACTGGAACGATGACCCCATCATCAAGCGCGAACTGGAGAAGTACGACATCAAGGCCATACAGTATCCGTTCTCCGAGCTCAAGGAGAAAGGCTCCATCGGTTACATTGAGGCAGGCCAATATACCATTGAGCAGCCCGAACCGTTCAACATGGAACAGGAGTTGCTCAGCCTGACGGGCAAGCACAACATCTATAACTCACTGGCGGCTGGTATTGCCACCAACATTGCCGGCATCAAGAAAGAGGTCATCCGCAAGAGCCTCAGCGACTTCCCCGGCGTAGAGCATCGTCTGGAGAAGGTGTGCACCGTACGTGGCGTGCAGTATGTCAACGACTCCAAGGCGACGAACGTTGATGCTTGCTGGTATGCTCTGGAATCCATGAAGACCAAGGTGGTACTCATCATCGGCGGCAAGGACAAAGGTAACGACTACGAACCCATCAAGCCCCTGGTCAGGGAGAAGTGTTCTGCCATCGTCTATTTAGGTGCCGACAACAAGAAGCTGCACGACAACTTCGACAACATGGGCATCCCCGTTCGCGACACCCACTCCATGAAGGAGTGCATGGCTGCCTGCTACGAACTGGCCAAGCCAGGCGAGACGGTGCTGCTGTCACCCTGCTGCGCCTCTTTCGACCTGTTTAAGAACATGGAAGACCGTGGCGAGCAATTCAAGGAACTGGCCCGTAACCTATAAGTCCTATTAGCCCTATTAGCCCCACAGAAGATAATGAACAAAAAGATAGGCAACATATTCAAAGGAGACAAGGTCATCTGGATGGTGTTCTTCTTTCTCTGTATGATCAGTATCGTCGAGGTGTTCTCTGCCTCGTCGGGCCTGACCTATAAGAGTCAGAACTTCATCTCACCTATTCTGAAGCACACGGGAACCATCGTCATGGGACTCTTCATTGCCGTGGTAACACTGAACATTCCGTGTAAATACTTCAAGCTGATGACGCCCTTCCTGCTGCTTATTTCCCTTATCACGTTGCTGTGGGTACTCATGGGTGGCGAGACCATCAATGGCGCAAATCGTGTCATTGAGATTCCCGGTTTTACCTTCCAGCCGTCAGAGATTGCCAAGGGTACCATGATACTGGCCGAGGCACAGATACTGAGTGCCATGCAACGTGAGAACGGTGCCGACAAGGATGCCTTCAAATACATTCTCTGGCTGGCCATTCCCATTGTCTGCCTCATTGGTCTGGAGAACCTCTCTACGGCCGCCATGCTCTTCGGCATTGTCATCATCATGATGTACATCGGCCGTGTGCCTTATAAGCAGTTAGGAAAACTGGTGGGCATCATCGCAGGAATGGTAGTCGTCGGACTTATCTTTATCATGGTGGTCGGCCATGCTGAGACACCCGAGGAGGCCAAGCTCACCAAGACTGAGACCATCGACCAGACCAAGAAGAAGAGCAAGATAGAAAAGCTGTTCCACCGTGCCGACACCTGGAAAGGCCGTATCCTGAACTTCGGCAAAGGCGAGGTGTCACCGTTGGAATACGACTTGGACAAGGATGCCCAGGTGGCTCATGCCAACATCGCCATCGTGTCGAGCGGCATCATTGGCAAAGGTCCGGGCAAGTCGGTTGAGCGTGACTTCCTGTCGCAGGCCTTCTCCGACTTCATCTATGCCATCATCGTTGAGGAGCTCGGCATCATTGGTGCTGCTTTTGTGGTGCTGCTCTACATCATCCTGCTCTACAGGGCAGCCCGCATAGCCAGCCGTTGCGAGAATAATTTCCCTGCCTTGCTGGTCATGGGGTTAGGATTACTCTTGGTAGTACAGGCCGTATTCAACATGATGGTAGCCGTGGGCCTGGCTCCTGTAACAGGACAGCCCCTGCCTCTCATCTCTAAAGGCGGTACTTCAACCATTATTAACTGCGCCTACATCGGAGCCATACTGAGCGTCAGCCGCTCTGCCAAAGTGCGCAACGATAAAAAAGAAAGCAAAGTATGAATGAGAAGTTAAGAGTCATCATTAGCGGAGGCGGCACAGGCGGACACATCTTCCCAGCCGTGTCAATAGCAAATGCTATCCGCTCCAAGCATCCCGATGCAGAGATACTGTTTGTCGGGGCCTTAGGACGTATGGAAATGCAGCGTGTTCCCGCAGCAGGCTACGAAATCAAGGGCCTGCCCATCTGTGGCTTCGACCGTAAGAACCCGTTGAAGAACATCAAGGTTCTCTTCAAGATATGGAAGAGCCAGCGCATGGCCAAACAGATCATCAAGGAGTTCCGGCCGATGGTGGCTGTAGGCGTAGGCGGCTATGCCAGCGGTCCCACACTGAACAAAGCGGCTGCCATGGGTATTCCCTGCCTCATTCAGGAACAGAACAGCTATGCCGGTGTTACCAACAAGCTGCTGGCCAAGAAGGCAGAGAAAATCTGTGTTGCCTACGACGGCATGGAGCGTTTCTTCCCCGCTGAGAAGATCATCAAGACCGGCAACCCCGTGCGCCAGGCCTTGCTTGACACCACCATCTCACGCGAAGAGGCCATCCGCTCCTTTGGTCTTGACCCACAGAAGAAGACCATCCTGCTGGTGGGTGGCAGCCTCGGAGCACGTACCGTGAACGAAAGCATCATGCAGCATCTCGACATGGTCAGGCAGACCGACATCCAGTTTATCTGGCAGACTGGCAAATACTACCACACCGGCATCATGGAACAGCTCAAGAGTCAGGGGCAGCCTAAGAACCTGGTGGTGACCGACTTCATCAGCGACATGGGGGCTGCTTATAAGGCTGCTGACCTCGTCATTAGCCGCGCTGGAGCCAGCAGCATTTCTGAGTTCTGCCTCATCGGTAAGCCTGTCATCCTTGTGCCAAGCCCGAATGTGGCCGAAGACCACCAGACCAAGAACGCACTCGCACTGGTCAACGTGGATGCTGCGCTCTACGTGAAAGACGCTGAAGCTCCCACACAACTGTTGGAACTGGCCATCAAGACCGTTAACGACAAGCAGAAGCTCGACTCACTACATACCAACATTCTCAAACTGGCACTGCCCGACTCTGCGGACATCATTGCCGACGAAGTAATAAAATTAGCAAAATGGAAATAAAAGATATCAAGTCAGTATATTTCGTAGGTGCAGGCGGCATCGGCATGAGCGCCATCGCACGCTACTTTCTCCATCGTGGCATGGTGGTAGGCGGCTATGACAAGACGCCAAGCGACCTGACCCGCCAGTTAGAGAAAGAGGGTATGCTGATACACTACGAAGAAAACGTTGATGACATTCCACAGGCTTGCCGTCATAAGGAGTCGTGCCTGGTGATCTATACCCCGGCCATTCCTGCCGAGCATAAGGAGCTGCAGTATTTCCGCGAGAACGGCTTTGAGATTCAGAAGCGTGCACAGGTGCTGGGCACGCTGACCCGTCAGCACAAAGGACTCTGCGTGGCCGGTACACATGGCAAGACCACCACATCGACCATGTGTGCTCACATCATGCACCAGAGCCACCTCGACTGTAACGCTTTCTTGGGCGGCATATCGAAGAACTACGGCACCAACTACATTCTCAGCAAGTCTGACTACGTGGTGATTGAAGCTGACGAGTTCGACCGTTCGTTCCACTGGCTGCGCCCATGGATGAGCGTCATTACAGCCACCGACCCTGACCACCTTGACATCTATGGCACCAAGGAGGCCTATTTGGAGAGCTTCCGCCACTACACCGAGCTCATTCAGCCAGGCGGAGCACTTATCATTCATCGTGGATTGGAGATGAAGGAGGCACTGCCGGAAGGAGTACGCCGCTACGACTACGACTTGACCGAGGGCGACTTCCATGCTGAAAACATCAAGATAGAAAACGGAGAGATTACCTTCGACTTCATTTCACCTGTCGAGAAGGTCGCTAACATCGAACTCGGACAGCCTGTGCCCATCAACATTGAGAACGCCATTGCCGCCATGGCTATGGCACAGTTGGCTGGCTGCACGGCCGAGGAGCTGCGCTACGGCATGAAGACATACGGAGGCGTTGACCGCCGCTTCGACTTCAAAATCAAAAACGACAAGCTGGTGTTCCTCTCCGACTATGCCCACCACCCCAACGAGATTCTGCATAGCGCCCGCAGCATTCGCGAACTCTATCGTGACCGCAGGATAACAGCCATCTTCCAACCGCACCTGTACACCCGCACACGCGACTTCTACAAAGAGTTTGCCAGCGCACTCAGTCAGTTGGATGAGGTTGTTCTCACTGAGATCTACCCTGCCCGCGAGCTGCCTATCGAGGGTGTCACCTCACAGCTTATCTACGACAACCTGGCTCCAGGTGTCAGCAAGCAGATGATCAGAAAGGACGAGGTGCTCGACTTCATCAAGAGCCGCGACTTCGACGTTCTGATTGTCCTTGGAGCAGGTGACCTCGACAACTACGTGCCACAAATGGCAGAAATCTTAAATAGTAAATAAATCGTAAATAAGTAAATCGTAAATCGTAAATAAGTAAATCGTAAATAATAAATATGTTGTCAATTAACTGGAAGAAAACAGCCGTCGTAGTACTGGATATAGTCATCGCTACTTATCTGGTATTGGCCATCACCGCGTTCAACAAGCCCGATGATGAAGGACTGGTATGCTCTGAGGTGAAGATTGACATTGAACATGACGAGTCAGAGGGATTTCTGAATGCTGACGAAGTGAAGAAATATCTTGAATACAACAAGATTTATCCGCTCTCAAAGCCCCTGAGCGAGATTGACACCCGTCACATTGAGGAGGTTCTGCGCCAGAGCCCGTTTGTGGAGACCGCCGAATGCTACAAGACCCAAGGCGGCAACATCAGTATTCTGCTGAAGCAGAAGACGCCGATTCTCCGCGTGAAGGCTGACAACGGCGACGACTACTACATTGACAACCACGGGCTGCAGATGACGAACACCCGCTACCCCAACAACCTCATCATCGCCACTGGCCACATCAGCCGCCAGTATGCCAAGAAGGTGCTCACCCCCTTGGGCAACATGCTCATGGGCGACAAGTTCTGGCAGAACCAGATAGAACAGATTAACGTTTTGGGCGACGGCACCATCGAAATCGTGCCGCGCGTCGGCGAACATATCATCTACTTAGGCCGTCCTGTCAACGTAGAGAAGAAGCTCCAGCGCCTGGAGAAGTTCTACCGTTACGGACTGAGCAAGGCAGGCTGGAACAAGTACTCGTACATCAGCCTTGAATTCGACAACCAGATTATTTGCAAGAAAAAACAAAAACATTCATAAAGATGGCAGCAAAGGACATTATCGTAGCTATTGAACTCGGTTCATCCAAGATGACCGGTATTGCGGGAAAGAAAAATCTCGATGGCAGCATTCAGGTGCTTGCCGTGGTCAAAGAAGACTCGTCTTCTTTCATTCGGAAGGGTGTGGTCTATAACATTGAGAAGACCGCCCAATGCCTTACCAACATCGTTAAGAAGCTGACAGCCCAGCTGAAGATGGAAATCACCCAGGTCTATGTAGGCATCGGCGGACAGTCCATTCGCAGCGTGCGCAATGTCATCAGCAAGGACCTGCCTAACGAGACGCTGGTTACTCAGGACATGATTATCGAGCTCATGGACAACAACCGTAACATGCAGTACCCCGACCAGGAGATTCTTGATGTTGCCGTTCAGGAGTATCGCGTTGACTCACAGTACCAGACTGACCCCGTCGGCATTCAGTGTACTCGGTTGGAAGGAAACTTCCTGAACATTCTGCAGCGCAAGTCCTTCTACAAGAGTCTGAACAACTGCTTCGAGATGGCCGAGATAGGTATTGCCGAACTCTATCTGGCACCTTTGGCCATGGCCGACAGCGTGCTGACGGAGTCAGAGAGACGTTCTGGTTGCGCACTGGTTGACATTGGTGCCGACACCACGACGGTATCTGTCTATTACAAGAACATCTTGCGCCATCTGGCCGTCATCCCCCTTGGCTCCAACAACATCACCAAGGACATTGCCTCGTTGCAGATGGAGGAGCAGGATGCCGAGAAGATGAAGCTGAAATACAGCTGTGCCTACACCGAGAACAACGACATTGACAACAACCTGAAATACTCCATCGACCCCGAGCGCCAGGTGGAGAGCCGTAAGTTCATAGAGATCGTGGAAGGCCGACTTGAGGAAATCATCGAGAACGTCTGGTACCAGATTCCCAACGACTACTACGACAAGCTGCTGGGCGGCATCATCCTCACTGGCGGCGGCTCGAACATGAAGGATATTGAGAAGGCCTTCAGCAACCATACGCATATTGATAAGATTCGCATTGCCAAGTTCGTCACGCAGACCGTCACATCTAACATTGCCGACATCAAGGCCAAGGACGGTACGATGAACACCGTGCTGGGCCTGCTGGCCAAGGGCGACATCAACTGTGCCGGCAACGAAATCGACCCCAACGGCGACCTCTTTGCCATCAAGCAGACAGGCACCATCAACAATGGCGAACCTCGCAAGGCCCGTCAGGCCTCTGAGACTGAAGCCGGTGTCATTCGCACCGAGCGCGAGAAGCAGCAGGCCGAAGAGGAGGCTCGTCGCAAGAAAGAAGAGGAAGAGCGCATTGAGCGTGAGAAGGCAGAGGCCGAAGCCCGCGAACAGGCCCGTATCAAGAAAGAGAACTCTTTCTGGAACAAAGCCTTCAAGGGTATCAAGAAGTTCGGAAAGAGCATGATTGAAGAAGAAGAGTAAAAAAGTAGAATCGTAAATTAGTAAATCGTAAATAACTATGGCAGATTATCCCAATATAGACCTCCTGAACTTCGGGGAACCCGAAAAGGAGAACAGCATCATTAAGGTGATTGGCGTAGGCGGCGGTGGCGGTAATGCCGTCAACCACATGTACCGCGAGGGTATTCACGACGTAACGTTTGTCCTTTGTAACACCGACAACCAGGCACTCAACGACTCACCCGTTCCCGTACATCTGCAGTTAGGCAAAGAGGGTCTCGGTGCAGGCAACAAGCCCGAGCGTGCACGTGCTGCAGCCGAAGAGAGTCTTGAAGACATTAAGAACATGCTCAACGACGGCACACGCATGGCCTTCATCACAGCTGGCATGGGCGGCGGTACTGGCACTGGCGCTGCTCCCGTCATTGCCCGTGTGTCCAAGGAGATGGGCATTCTCACCGTGGGTATCGTCACCATTCCCTTCCGCTTCGAGGGCGACCGTAAGATTGACCAGGCACTCGACGGTGTGGAGGAGATGTCGAAACATGTCGATGCCCTGCTCGTCATCAACAACGAGCGACTGCGCGAAATATATCCTGAGCTCACCGTGCTCGATGCTTTCGGCAAGGCCGACGACACGCTCAGCGTGGCCGCCAAGTCTATTGCTGAGATCATCACCGTCCACGGACTCATCAACCTCGACTTCAACGACGTGAAGACCGTCCTGAAGGATGGTGGCGTCGCCATTATGTCAACGGGCTACGGCGAGGGCGAAGGCCGTGTCAAGAAGGCCATCGACGATGCGCTTAACTCACCGCTGCTCAACGATAACGACGTGTTCAACTCCAAGAAAATCCTGCTCAGCATCTCGTTTGCCGGCAATAAGGACGGCTCGGGCTCGCTGATGATGGAGGAGATGAACGATGTGAACGACTTCATGGCTAAGTTCGGCGACTTCGAAATCAAGTGGGGACTGGCCACCGACCCCGAACTGGGCAAGAAGGTGAAGGTCACCATTCTGGCCACTGGCTTTGGCATTACCAACGTCGATGGCATGAATAACCACCTGAAGAAGCACTCACAGGAAGAGGCCAACCGACTGGCTGAAGAGCAGGAGCGCGCCGCCAAGCGCGAAGACCGCCGACAGCAGTACTATGGCGACCCGGGCAACAGCCGTCGCTACAAGCGCCGCCCGCACATCTACCTGTTCCGTCCCGAAGATCTGGACAACGACGATGTCATCTCTGCAGTAGAATCCACACCTACTTATAAACGTACGCGCGAGATTCTGGAGAGCATCAGCAGCCAGACCGTCGAAGACGATACCCCAACAGCAAACGACACAAACGCTATACAAGGCACAATTAAGTTTTCATAAAACAATCTTTACTGTATATATGTTAAACCGGGAAGCTAACTGTGAAGTCCGCTTCCCGGTCTTTGTTTACCCCTAAGCCTCACGCAAACAGCGCCTGCAGCACCGGGAGTGACTTCAGTTCTGGAAATGCAGGCAAGTGCAGCCGGTAGTAGGCTAATATCACGTCTAAACAGCGGTTCCTGTCCGTGTGGCTCAGCCGGAACAGGTGCATGTTCTGGTAGTCCATGCGCAGCATGTTCTTAATACGCGAAGCCTCCTCTGGTCTCAGAAACTCCTGATGAAGGGGCGGCACGTCACAATACTCTCCTTCGCGCAAATCAAAGAATAACCCCTCCCCTTCCTGTGTCATAGAGCGCAGAAGCCCCACACCTAAGAAACGTGACAGATGAATAAGGAACGCCAGATGAAAATTGGCATAACCCGTCTTCGCCTCATCTAACCAAAGCAGACTGTGTTTCATGTAGTCGAACATGCCTGTGTCAGGCTGCTGCTCTCCACGCAGCGCGTGGTAGAGAAACTCTGCCAGAAACAACGATATGGAAATCTTTACCGGTTCAACCGTTAAGGTCGAGAAAGGATGCAGCAGACGGGCATCGCGCAACTTCTGCAACTGCACATTAGGTCGCTGGTCACATTCCACATCAAGCAAGCTCAGCGGCTGAAAATACTGCTTCTTCAGTCGCCCCCGCCCTGTCTTGGGAATACCCACTATACACGACAAACGACCTGACTCACGGGTGAACAAATCAACAATCAGCTTGCTCTCCCCGTACTTCAAAGAATGCAGCACAATAGCTTCCGTCTTCACTAACATGATTGCAAAATTAGTAAAATTTATGAGAAATGCGAAAAGAAAAAGTGAGAAATGACGCGGAGTGTTATTAAAAAACGTTAAATTTTGCTTTGTAGAAGCAATTTCTCATTCCTCATTTCTCATTTCTCATTAAAAATCCTTACCTTTGCACCCGCTTTTCATAGGCTGGTCCCTTCGTCTATCGGTTAGGACGAGAGATTTTCATTCTCTAAAGAGGAGTTCGACTCTCCTAGGGACTACAAATATTAACAACAAAAACTCAAATCTGCCATCTGCGTAGCGATGCGCTATCAGCGTCAGCCAGATACTGAGAAGGGGTGGCAGAGGGCCGGGAGGCTCGCCCAGGGCAGCTAAAAACGTAAGACCCAAAGGCTTTAGTAACATTACAAAATTTAAAAATTAAAACATTTAACAACAATGGCAAACCACAAATCATCTCTTAAGAGAATCCGCCAGACAAAGGCACGTGCTGAGCACAACCACTATTATGCAAAGACCATGCGCAACGCCGTTCGCAAGCTGCGCGCCATGACCGACAAGGAAGAGGCTGTAAAGCTGTATCCTTCAGTACAGAAGATGCTCGACAAGTTAGCAAAGACCAACATCATCCACAAGAACAAGGCCGCTAACATCAAGTCAAGTCTCTGCCAGCACATCAGCAAGTTGTAAATAACAAGCGACAAATACACAAGCAAGAACCGCTGCTCACGTCATTTGTGAGTAGCGGTTCTTTTTTTGTCAACCCTCAAAACCATCATTTTTTACCATTAAAATAAAAAATTCAAAAGAATATAATAGGAATTTGAAAAATTCTTTGTATTTTTGCACCCGAATTTCGTATGCATTTGTTTGAATGCAATGGTGGACGTGTCCACCGACGCAGGAAACGAGTGCGAGCACACGCCGAGCCAAAGGGCTCTAAAAAGTCCCTGAGGAGGGTGGGTGACTAACGGGATTCGTACATAGGGAAGCGTTTACACGACGCTTTGTTCGAGACGTATCGTAATCTCGCAAATTACAAATTGCAGTCTTGAGCATAGCAACGGTAGATGCTCAGGGGTATGTCTATACATATCCCCTTAACAAAGATGAGGCATATTATGCCTTGTCCGTTTTAGGGGTTACTATATTCATATCGGCGTGGGCTCTGACGTTGTCTGTTCAACTGCAATAGGCAATGCGAGAGCCTCGATACGTGGAACGGACGGCGAAAGTTCCACGTCTTCTTTATGCCTGAACGCCAGACTTCTGGCCAACATAAAGAGTTCACCGATATGGATGCAACATCCAAAGTAGAAACGGTTGATACTTCTGATTCTGGGCTTACCCCCAGTACGATCCCCGGAGGGTGCAACGATGCACAAAATGGGGTGTCGGTAGAGAACGTCTATGTGCGAAAAGAAGGTTATGCGTGGTACGTCTTTCGTGCCGACCATGGCCGTTCCGACAAAGCCTACGACCTGCTGAAAGGCCTTGGCATTGAGGTCTATAAGCCTCGCCACACCGTCTATATGCGTACACCCACTGGCGTAAAATCTACTGTCAAGAACATGATGCCCTATTTTGTCTTGGCCTACCTGACGAAATACCAGTCCCGCCTCTTCACACGGGGAGCAGAGCATAACGACGACAAATTCAATTCACTGGATGACGAGGATAAGCATTCCGTCCGCGTCCTCAATACCCTGCTCTCGTTCTATTACGACCATTGCAGAACCATTCACCCTGACAGCGACAAGAACCCGCCCATGATCATCCCCCCAGATAAGATGGATGAGTTCCTCATTGCCACGCTCACCGAGAAGAACGTCATACCCGTGGACCCTGGCACCTTTGAGGTTGGCGAAGAAGTAGAAGTCGTCGTCGGCGAGTTCAAGGGCCTGATAGGAAGAGTCATCCGCAAGGAGAACAAGAAGAAAAGGCTCTACGTTCAACTATCCAACAAAGGCATGATGGTGCCCCCACCCTATCGCGAAAGAGAAGGCCGCCAGCGTCTCTACTTCCAGATACCCTGCCTCGGTTCCTTCGGCTCCGCATACATCCCCACTGCCTATTTCAAAAAAATTGGCGACCCCAAATAACAATCCGACCCACATACGACTCACCCCGTTTCAAGCATAGCGACCAGCAACCCCTCTCAAATGCAACGGCAAAAGTATGTCATTCCTGACAAACAATTTCCGCGTAGGGCATTCGAAGGCATCAAAAGGCCTAAGATTTCCTTATCGTTCCGTTAACTTGCAAATCACGAACAAGCGGTTTAGCGTTCAAAAGTGGCATATTTACGGGTCGTAAACCTATGACTTACGAGTGGTAAATCACATATTTAGCAGTGTTAAATCACATATTTACGAGGTCTAATTCACCATGTTTCTGTTCAGCAGCGGCCAGCTGCCCAACATAGAGCTGACGGCACCAGCCATTTAACCCCCAGGGAGCACCCCCTTATACCATACCCTCCCCTCTATATATAAATAGAGGGAGGGGTATGTATAGAGGGGTGGCTCCCCGAGGGGGTAAAGGCCTCCCCCGTCCCCAACGGGTCAAAAATAACTGCTTACAAGAAAAGTAAAGCAGACCTTTGGCCGTTTCAAGAAAAAAACGTAATTTTGCAGCGTTAAACTATTAAGAACAGGAAATTAAGATGATTACGGCATCCCCCAAAGCTCCTCTGGGCATAGCATCAGATAGCAGACCGTCAGAGCCGCTGCTTAACCACGAAGCTATACTTAGCAGTGCTGATGGCTTTACTGCTTTCAGCTATGGAGGTTATCATATCCGTTTCCGGGCACCTTATAGCCTCGAACGATATGTGGATGTCGTTAATTGGGATAATGGCTATTTGGTAGTATTGGCCAAATACCGCCATAATGACAAGCCAGAAGAGGACTATATCGACTTGAAACCGATTCTTGACAGCTTGTATATTGACTCTGCTACTTTCCTGCAACCAATTAAGAGCGTTTGTATAGCCTATGCCTGACATTAAGACATAGCCGATAGAGCTGACGTTATTAGAAAAGTGTTAAATAAACAAAAAGGGCAAGGAGTTTTAAGCCAGGAGTGCTTGATAATTCGTAAATTTGTAGCCAACTTGGGATAAAACGTAACTATTTATGAGAGTTAATTCTTGTAATTATACGACAGTCGATTTGGATTCCCTTCCAATCAATAATGATTGGGATGGTAGAGATGTATCAGAGAATCTGATGCATCGTATCCATGCATACCCCGCTAAGTTTCCTGCATTTATCACAACAAAAGCAATCCAATACGCTGAGTCAAAAGATATTCATGTCAATACTGTTGCTGATATTTTTTGCGGGTGTGGCACAGTGGCCTATGAGACGGTAAAGGCAAACCGTCACTTCTGGGGCTGCGATATCAATCCTGTAGCAACACTGATAGCCCGTACCAAGAGCCGTCATTATGACAACAATAGATTGGCATCTTATTACGACCAGATAGTCAACAACTTTGCTTTGCAGGCCTTTGACCCGACAGATGCTATAGCCAGCAATGAGCGAGTAAAATACTGGTTTCGCCAGCAACAGATAGAGGATTTAAGCAAATTGAGGCAAGCAATAAAGAAAGAGGTGGATGATGAAACCTATTGTGAGTTCTTCCTTTGTGCCTTTTCTAACATCCTAAAGTCTTGTTCTCGCTGGCTCACAAAATCTATCAAGCCGCAAGTTGACCCAAATAAAAAGCCGCACGATGTGTTGTCTGCTTTCAGTACTCAGGTGAAAATGATGCAGAAAGCCAATCAGGTAAATGAAATAGATGGTGGCTTGGCTGAAATTGAGACCACCAACTGCTTGACGAAGTCAATAGAGCATCCATTTGTAGATTTGTTGGTGACAAGTCCTCCATACGTTACATCCTACGAATATGCAGATCTTCACCAGTTATCAACTCTTTGGTTAGGCTATACTGATGATTATCGTACCTTCCGAGAAGGAACCATAGGGAGTTTACATGGAGAAAACCACTTGCCAGAGCATCTAAAAAACTTAAACCATACAGGTAAAGACATAGTTTTCAAACTCTATGCGATAGACAAGTCCAAGTGCCGTTCTGTTTCACAGTACTATATTGACATGCAGAATGCCGTCAAAAAAGTGTATGAACTTGTTAGACCTGGCGGAGCCACCCTGTTTGTTATAGGTAACACCGAGTATAAGGGAGTAAAGATTGATAATGCCCGTCATTTGGTAGAGTCCCTATTGGATGAGGGATTTGAAGATGTTGAAGTAGAACGCCGCAAGATTTCCAATAAGATACTAACCCCATACCGTGATTCAGTTGGGAAATTCACGACCGACAAGAACAGTAGGAAAATTTATTCCGAGGAGTTTATCATTTTTGCAAAGAAGCCGCTATGTCAGAACAATTAAAGATACGCCCTTATGCTCGTTTGCTCACAATGTTAGGCGATCAGCTTATTAAGAACGAGCAAATTGCTGTTACTGAATTGATGAAGAACTCCTACGATGCCGATGCCGACTGGGTGAAGGTATCATTCGAGAGCTTTGGCAATGATTTTAAGATACAAGACGAATCCCGTATTGTTATTGAGGACAATGGTAAGGGAATGTTGCACGATGTTATTATCAAAGCATGGATGAATCCTGCCACTCCCAATAAGTACACCAAAGATGTAACAGCCCAAATAACCCCAGGAGGTCGTGTCATCCAAGGTGAGAAGGGAATTGGTCGATTTGCGATGTTGAAGTTAGGACGAACCATAGAAATGGTAACACGCCCTGAAGACAAAGATGAAGAATACAAGCTTGTCTTCGACTTTAGCAAGTATGATGAAGATTTCTTAAAAGAAGGCGAAGAAGAGAAAGAGATATTCCTTGAGCAATTAAATTTCGATTTGGAAACCCGAAAACCAGAGGTGTTTATTCCACGGAAAGTAACTATTGATTCAAAAAGCTATGATGGGCAAATCAACGCGAAGGGAACTCGCATCATAATCAGCAATCTTCGCGGAGCATGGTCAGAAAAGAAATTCCAAAGCCTAACAGACAGTTTTGAGAAGTTCAAGGGTATGTTTGGCAGTTTAGAGAGTACGACAGAGGCTGAGAAGGAAGTCAAAGAGTTTACGATAGGTCTTATCCATAATGGTGAGCCATTGATTAGTGCCAACCGTGCTGACAATCTGGCCGCCATCTCAGAGCAAAAGGCCGTGTTTGCTGTTCAAGGCGGAAGATATGACAATGTAAACCAAATTCTTAGTTTTAATCTGAATGGTCTTCCCAAAACCTTGGATCTTGACAGCCCGGAAGTGAAGGGACTGCGAGTGTTCAGAGATAGATTTCTTTTAGATGACCAAAAGAGCTACAGAGAGATATCTGATTTTGGCCCATTTACTTTTGATTTCTATATTTTTGACCTGAATGCCAAGGATGTTTCGAGATATGGACTCAATGAGGCACAAAAGAGAATAGTCAAGGAACATCGTGTGTATCTTCTGCGTGATGGTGTCCGTGTGTTGCCTTACGGTAATCCCGACGACGACTGGCTGATGATAGATATGATGCGCGGTACGATAAGCGCCAGTATCAATTTCAGTAACGACCAAGTGGTTGGCCGTGTGAATATCACCAAGGCGACCAATGAGCATTTGAAGGATAAGACCAACAGGGAGGGACTTATAGATGATGGCTATTATACTCAAGACTTTATATGCATTATCCAGACCCTTCTGGCATATCTTCGAAAAACATCCTATAAGCGGTATCTTGATAATCAGAAGAAGAAAGATAGTATAGATAAGCAGAAAAAAGATGCTGTTAAAAATGCCATAGAGATATTAGCGGAGCAGTTCTCGGAGAACAAGGTTGCTTCTACGCTTATCACTCAACTGAAAAGTTCATATCAGAAGGAGAAACAGTATCTATTAGAACGAGCGGAGCGTACAGAGTCTTTAGCAGCAGTAGGTTTGTCTGTAGAGACAACTAGCCACGACATCATGCTTATGATGAACCGGGGGCTTGACAATCTGGCAGCCCTAATGCGCGACAGTTTGTCTCAGAACCTCGACTCTAAGACACTGTCAGACCAGTTGCAGAAGCTCTATGGCATATTCAGCTATGTCGGGAACCAGATAAAAGACATGCAACAACTCTTCGTTTCCTCCAAGCAACGCAGGAAGCGCATACGAGTGAAAGACCTGCTGGATAAAGTCATTAGATTGTATAAAAATATAATGGATCGCAATGGCATTGTTGTGCGTGTAGATGAAGTCGGTTCACCTTTAATAGCTGTTTGTACTGATGCCGATTTGCTTCAATTGTTGATAAATCTATTTGACAATGCAGTGTACTGGCTTAGTGTAACAGGAAAGCATAAGAAGAACATTCTTGTGACGCTGGACGGCAATGCTCAACAGATGCTTTTCTCAGACGATGGTTGTGGTGTAAGAAAAGACGATGCTCCTTATATATTCAATGCCTTTTTCTCAGGGAAAGGAGAAGAAGGCAGAGGCCTGGGACTTTATATATCCAAGAAAGTACTTGAGCGAAACGACTATACTATACGCTTGGCAGAATTTTCTGATGAGAAGAAACTGAGCGGAGCTAACTTTGTTGTACCTTTTGTAAAACAGCCACAAGATGAATATTGAAGAACTTTTTGCGGGAATTGGCGTTGTCATTGATGACAAGGTGTTTTCATCTAATGAGCAGGAAGATCGTATTATTACGATAGTAAAGGAACTGGAAAACGTAAGGAAGTTCCCTTTGGTGAAGTATGATGATCTTCCTGATGATAGAGTTCTGGCAAGATTGACGAATGTAAGTTTTTTATTGTTGGACTGGGAGATTGAGCCAAAGCAAGAAGAATTGGGTGAAGAGGCATCAAATGTGCAGTTAGGAGCTGCTTTGAAGGCAGAAAACGAAAGACGAGTTATACAGATAGTCCAGAAGACACTTCAGAACAGCCTTGTTCCGGTATTCATTTTCAGTAACCAGAATATTGATTCCATCAATCAAAAATTGATGGACGCAGGAGTCAATTTGACAAAGAGTCAAATTTTTATCAAGTCTAAATCTGACCTAACTGAAGAAGGCGCATTATTTCAAAAGATTGGGGAATGGGCTGATGGCGTTTCTGGAGTTTATGTGGCGAAGGCATGGGATAATGCTTTTAATACGGCAAAGAATCAGTTCTTTGCTGAAATGGCTATCAATACCTCTCATTGGCCCAAGGCCTTATTTAAAGCTGCTACCGATGATTCAACTGAGGCAGGAGAAGAAATTACTCAAGCCATATCTCAGAACATTATTTCAAGAATGCAGCCAATAGAGATTAGTAAGGAACAGATAGACAAAGATACCCAGACCCCCAGCAGAGATGAAGTGCTTGGAATAATGAAGGGTCAATTTTTTTTAGAGAAGGCCGTAGAAGCTTCAATGGTTGGAGATTTCTATAAGAAAGGCGGTAAGTATTATATGAATATCCGACCCACATGTGATTGTGTGTCACGTGATGGTAACTCTAACAATGTCTATTTATTGAATTGCAGTAGGTTGAGAGACGAACAGATTGTGGAAATGTATGAGAATGGCCATTTCAAGGAAACAATAGGAACTGCTGTTGTAGGACCCTTATTTGATAATGGAGTATATCGTATCTATTTCAAAGAATTGAAGAAAGAAGAGTATTCTCAGTGGAAAGATAAGAAAGTAGGTAGAATACTGCCCCCTATTATCAATCATATAACAGAGCGTTATAGCCTTTATGTGCAGCGTCAAGCTTTGCCACGCATCCCAAAGGAAATATTGCCTGAGAGTGAGATAAAAGAAGTTGAGAATGCCCAAAATGAGGAAACATCTTCTGTCAGCACTGCTCCTGTAGAAAGAGGAACTCATGCTGGCAAAGACCAGAGCCCTAGTTGTATGGCTGCTATCATAAATGCTGTTTGTAAAAAGAAATAGGCGATGAATCAGATATACAAGTCAATAGTATGGGATGCCTTCAGGCGGACGAACTCACGAGCGGGGCACATCCTGTTTATGCGGACGTTCAGAATGGGGGCTATGCGCAGAATGAATCTTGAGGAGCGGCGTGAGTTTGTAGATACCATCAATGATATGATTGCACAGGGACTGATAAGTTATGAGGCAGGCGACGGTGGAATGGACTTGATTCGCTTGACCGATGCCGGATACGCGGAATTGTATGATAGCAAGCCCGATTATCAGATTGCCGATATGGTGATGAGGGAGTTCAGCCGGATAAACTGCCAGGTAGGACATATCATCCCCATGCGCAATTTTAACTAAAACTTCATCCCCAGGCTAAACCCTATGGAGCAAGACCGTTTTGTGTATGTGGTGAATACATTGATTAACAATGGGTTCATTGCCTATAATGATGGAAAGCATGACAAACCTATCGAAGGACTGATTCTGCAAGAGAGAGGATATAACTATATTTATCACTCCACACTGCAAGACCTGCAGAGCCTTTTTAGCTAAAAAATCCAATGTCGAAACCCATCAAACCAACGCCTCAATTGGCATTTGGCCTCATTGCTGTTACTTGTATTCTCCTTCTTTTCATCCCTGCATTATTATCGTTGCCAGGGTGGGAGTTCTTCAACCTCTCTGAGGATAAGACAGTAAGCGTCCGAACCTTGGGCCGAGCCTAATTTGGTTGAGATAAAATATTTTTCTAATTTTGCGCAAGATTTTATTCTCTAAAGTTAAGCGCAATATGGAAATAAAAGATTATGTGAAGCAATTCCGTGACTTGCAGAAGAGTCACAAGAAAGTGAGGGTGGCAGACTTCTGCCGTGAAAATATGTTGGACTACTATGAGATGGTAGAGGCGTTGAAGCAGGAGAAGCTTGAGACGGAGTCTTATGAAGAGTAAGCACTCAATTGCTTTTTAGGCGTTCAAATATATAATGTATACCTTTGCGCCATAAATTCAAAAATTGATTTATGGCAAGTAGCAAAGATTTTGAGAAGATATGGGAAAGCTATCAAGAGGTTGTCACTACCAAAGATATATCGATAGTGGACTATTGCCAACGGAATGGCATTGTCTATTCCCAGTTTCAGCGATGGTACATTTAGAGTCCTTTCAATAAGGAACGGCTCTAATGCGTGGATTAATCAATATGGAACGCCAGGACTATATAGACCAGATCAACGAGCTCAAGGCATCGAATAAACGTCTTATAGATATAATAGATACGTTGAAGCAGGCTCTTGATACTGTAACAGCCAGCAACAAGCGCAATGAGGAGCTTGTGGTAAAGCTGACAGCCCAGGTAGAACAGCTTCAGAAGATGATCAAGAATCTGGAGGACAAGAACCGGCGCCATAACAAGCATGCCTTTGGCAAGAGCAGTTTAAAGAAGCACAAGCGTGATGATGAGAAAGAGAGCCGTGAGGAGGATAAGGAAGGCTACGAGTCAATGACTCCCGAGGTGGTGATTGCCAAGTAAAAAAGTCAAAACTTAGTTAAACAAGAATAATCTCAAAGACAGGACGCCCTTTGTTTAAAGGACATCTGAATTAATGGAGGACTTACTTTCTATATGAAAATGAATATTGAGAATTTTAAAATTCAAGGTTTGTTTGGTAAAAAGGATGTCAGTTTGACATTTAAAAACCATGTACAGATCTATGTAGGAGAGAACGGTTTAGGTAAGACAACTGTCTTAAACCTTCTTTATTATCTCCTGTCATGCAAGTTTGAAAAAATGCTAAAGGTGAATTTTGCCTCTATTTCTATCAAACTGAATGGAAAATCCTATGAATTCACTAAAACGCAGATACAAGGTCATGTAGAAAGAAGCAAGCCTAGTCATCGTAGATCAGGTCTTTATAGACATTTCAATGAAATACTGAAAAAAGAGGATATATTTGAACTAAAGAAAATTATTGATAATTCTCGACTTGAGCGAATAGATAAGATACGTAATGTTTCAGATTATATGCGTAAAGCAGGTCGTTTTATAACAAACGTTACAGCTGGTGATCAATATGTCAGTATTGTTGAGGTGGTCGCTGCAAGAACAGAGTCAGAAAGTGTATTAAAGTATGTAGAGGAAATTTCAGAGAGTTGTCCCAAAATATTGTATTTCCCAACTTACCGTCGAATAGAAATTGACAAGGAGAATATTAGAAAATCTATACAGAGGGAATACGAAGAAACGTCGATGTATCCTTTCTATGATTCTGATGAGATTGATGAACAACGCAGAAGTTTGACAAAAATATCTAAGTTTATCCATATGGGTATGGATGATTTTATAGAGCGTAAAAATAGCTTATTAGAAAAGATATCATCTATATCACGTATGAAACTTGACGCACTATCTACAGATATTATAAAGCGCGAGATTAAAGGTTATCCAGACAAAACAAAAATAGCAAGTAGCGATATTGACACTATAATGACACTATTAAGTCGATCACATATTGGATTGGATACAGGTGATTTGGATAGTGTTATTAATTCTATAAAAAGTGGCGAGATTTATGAACCTAAGCACAAGGTGATGCTTTATGTTTTGCTCCAACTTATCAATATTTACAAATCTTATTCAATATATGATCGAGGATTGAAGCAATTCGAAAAAGTATGTAATCATTATCTAAATGATAAGAGACTCGTATATGATGAGGTTGGCCTTGATTTGTATATACAATTTAATGATGAGAAGACAAAGAGCGAAATAGGATTTGATTTGCTTTCTTCTGGAGAAAAGCAGATTATTTCTATGTTGTCAGAAGTGTTTCTAGATCCTGAAAATAACTTTATTTTCTTAATAGATGAACCAGAGCTGTCTCTGTCTATCTTTTGGCAAAAAATGCTTATACCTGATATCATGAAATCAGGCAGATGTTCTCTTCTTTTTGCTGTTACCCATTCGTCTTACATCTTCGACAACGAATTTGATTCTTGTGCTGTAGGGATGAATGAGTTTGTAGAGTTTAATAAAAATGATTAAGAGAAGATGACTTTTGCTGAAAGAATGCGGAGGACTCGCATGACCCCCCAATACTGCTACATGCAGTTTGATAAGATAAGACAGAAAAAACCAAAAGCTTTTATTGCATTCTTTGAGGGATACGATGCTCCTTATTATCTTCCAGAAATTACATCTATAACGGGATTGGAAACAGAGCAAGTGATATGTGGAAACACTAGTGTCCACTAAAAATGGACGAGTTTAAAAATTAAATAAATTAGGTTCACTTGAACCGCTTCGGTCTTTGTCATTTTTGAATATAGTTTTGTCGAAGAGATCTCTCAGATGCGTTGTGTCAGTGAGTGACATGCTGAGGATTTGTAGTACCTCATAGGTGCTTCTATCCAGTCGCATATCATGCTGCACAATGGCAACGAGGCAGTAGGCACAGATGGCAGCGTAAATCTGTATTCTGACAGCATTCTCAGTTGTACCCCAGAATTTCTTGATCTTGAGGTGCTGCTTGAGCCACTTGAAGAACAGTTCTATCTGCCAACGATTCTTGTAAAGGTCAGCAACCTGCAGTGCAGTCAGTTCCATTGCATTGGTCAGAAACATGAACTCACGGCCTTGCTCCTCATCGAAGAATCGTACGAGCCTAAGATGCTCTGGATAGCCTTTCTGACTGCCATAGATGG